>Ga0272442_10000059_pt1 | contig 167122 bp, 118 predicted proteins | sample SSMForm2O_FD_200262 | JGI IMG/M metagenome (GOLD analysis project Ga0272442, IMG submission 200262) | Marine sediment archaeal communities from Little Sippewissett salt marsh, Falmouth, MA, United States - SSM-Form-2O | ecosystem: Environmental > Aquatic > Marine > Wetlands > Sediment ... | reverse complement strand
TGGATACGCAAACTGCTGCACAACCGGCAGTTACTCGGCAATTCCAGGAGGTAAGAATAATATCGTAAGAGGTGATTACTCCCTCGCCTTCGGGGATTCAGTTACAGTAGATTCCAGCTATGTTGTCGCTTTTTATGATTCCGCAAATCCAGGCAAGGTTGGAATTAATCAACCAAGTCCTCATTCTGCATTACACAGCAATGGTTCCTTTGCATTGCCACTTGTGGAAGAAGGTAGCGATGATTATGACCTCGGGGTAAATGATTACACAGTTGTGATCACCAATAATGCATATGGTGTTAATCTACCTAACCCCAATGGTTTATTGGGCAGAATCTATGTAATCAAAAACAAACACAACTCCGGTGGAGATATTGAGGTAAAATCACCTGCAGATACAAATATTGATGGTACAGAAGGCCCAACAGGTGTGACATTAAGTCAGGGGGAATGCATAATGGTTCAATCAAATGGGGATGATACTTGGTATATTCTTCCCGTGAAATAGTAACCTCCAATATCAAGAAATTTGGAGGTTACCATGGGAAGAAAAATATCAATACTAACCCTCTCTGTTTGTGCTGTTATCCTTTGGGTAAATATTTCTCTTGCCCAAGTACTACTTTGGGATGATGTAGGTGGTAGCACAGCTGGTTACTGGGATTACTTCTTCGACACACTTATTACTTATGGTGTCGAAATATGCTCTGTCTCCAGCGAAGGATGGACAAATATCATGGATATGGATGCAGTCTGGTTGCAATGTCCCGATAGCAATAGCTATCCAACAGATATCAGAGAGATATTGATTGAATATGCCAGAAACAATGGTAGGATTATCATGGGAGAATGGCAGGAATTAAGTCCCCGTATTCACAGAACAGCTCTACACCCATTACTAATAGACCCAAGATGGCAGACAACAATGGAAATCACCGATACCTTCCCTATGGGGGGACTAGGAACAGCTTACTTTGATGATATTCTCCCATTTCTCCCATTTACTGATGGCATCAGTGTCATAGGGTTGGGCGATGTATCTGTCATAACCTGTGGTACTCATGCTTATCCAATTGTATGTGCCGATAGCACTTGCACTACTGCTGTAGTTGCAATATCCTATCCTTTTCTCCACGAGGGTAATTGCACTACATATACTGTTCTCATTATAAATGGTGAAGAGCTTGATTCAAACGAAGCCTTTTGGGGTGGTGGGGAGGATATAATCCAATTCTGCAAGAATATATTTCTCAGCGCTGCTGGTGTTTCCGGCTACGAACTCGAACCCGGCGCAATACCGGGGGGAGGAAATGCCTGTTCGCTAATGACTGAGCAATACCTATGTTCCCATTCCCCCAATCCCTTCACCCCCAACAGCGACGACATAAATGATTTCACCCAATTCGAATTCGACAACATGGGCAACAGCGAAGGCACAATCTACATCTACAACATCCACGGGCACGAGGTGAGACAGATAAATGTTCCCGCAGGTGCAAACGCGAAGACCGCCGCTCAATGGTACGGCACCGACAACTGCGGCAACCCGCTCCCGCAGGGGGTGTATGTGTATGTCATCGAGAGCGGAGGAGAGATTGTTTGCGAGGGAACTGTAACATTGGCGCGATAAGTCAGCGGACAGAATGGGAGCGACAACTACGAACCCCCAAGGGAAATGGTCAAGCGGAACGCTTGTGCGAGGAAACTGTGGTGATAGTGAGATAAAAGGCAACTCTGAATTCAAAACTCTCAACTCTCAACTTTTTTAACTCTAAACTCTAATCCACAAACTTCCACTTTTTTTTCTTGCCTTGATAAAAACTGTCGAGTATTTTAACCCAAATTGTCTTTATTAACCCGAATTTTTTTTAGGAGGAGTATATGGCTCAAGAAATTTTCATGCAAAAACTACGCAGCAAAATGGGTATAATCTTCTTTATTGTCGCAATCCTGTTTATTGGAATGATGGTTTTCCAATGGGGAATGGGTATAACGGACAAAAAGCAAACCCAGTCTGAAAACACTATCGCTGTTATCGATGGCAAAGATGTAATCGACTATGTAGATTATACTCGCGAAATAGAAAACCAGATTCAGAATGCTTACAACCAGCAGCAGAGTGTTGATGATTTTGTAGCCGAGGAACTTCGTGAACAAGCCTGGCACTCGGTTATCAACCGCACAATTCTTTCGCATCAATTCGAGAGCAAACTCACTATGGGCTATACCGGACGGGAAATATTCGAAAAGCTCAAAAGGAAACCGCCCGAATGGATAACGAGACAACCACAATTCCAGGTTGACGGACAATTTGATTACCAGACATATCTGCAATTTCTCAATGACCCGAATGTTGACTGGCATCCGGTCGAAAGGGCGGTTGCATCGAACCTGCCATTCGAGAAGATGCAAACTCTCATCGGAACAATGACATTTATCACTATCCCCGAAGCGCTCGACCAGTTTATTTTCGAGAGCACAAGGATGCGAGGAGAATTCATTGTCTTTGGTGATGAACCTATCATTGTTCCGGTCGATACTTCTGAAGAGGCTCTGAGAAAATACTATGATGAACATATGGAAACACTTGTCGATAAATCCGTTGTGAAATATACCTATCTCGAGATTCCATATCTTCCCTCCACAATGGACAGTCTCGAGGTGAAAAGCGATGTCGATACTGTAGCCAATAAGCTCAAAGATCCTGAAGAAGATTTTGAGATTTTAGCTGAAGCGTATTCACAGGACCTATCAACCGCTCAGCAGGGCGGCGACCTCGGGTGGTTCCAGAAAGGCAATCTTGTTCCGGAGTTCGAGGAGGTGGCTATGGAACTCGACAGTGGAGAGATTTCCAAGCCTGTTCTCACCGAGTTCGGCTGGCATATAATAAGATCGCTCGGAATGCAGATAATCGAGGACACAATCGCTGGAACTGCCGATACCGCATGGCATCTTCAACACATTCTATTCAGGATAGAGCCGGGATTTGAAACCGATGACAGCCTCGAAAGACTCACCGAAGAAATTCGTGAATCGGTACTCAAAACCGGCATGACAAAAACCTCGGAAAAATATGGACTTGAAATTATGCACACTCCATCTATCGGTCTGGATGAAGCTATTCCCGGGATAGGACTTCGAACTCTTCTCAATCTTTATGCAATGAAAAAAGGCGCCGGAGCTGTCCCCGAAGTACAAAAAGGGAATGCTAAATATTTTATCATGCGTGTTGAAAAGGTTATTCCGGAAAAATTTGAAACATTCACCGATGCTCATGGTTATATCGCCGAAAGAATTGCAGCTAAAGCTCAAAAGGAAAGAGCGAGAGACCTCGCGGGGGTCGCTTTAACACGACTCATAAGCGGCGAATCGATGGCGGATATAGCCGGAGACATGGGCTCAACTTACGACACAACAGGATGGATTGGTGTATTCGATGAGATTCATGAATACGGCTTCGCTCCGCGAATCACGGGTGCGCTTTTGGGATTGCCGCTGCCGGGATTTTTCTCGCCGGTTATCGAGGATGAAGATGGCAAATACTTTGTTGCAAAATTGATTGAAATGGAAAGCGTTGAAATGGATTTGTTTGAAACAGAACGGGACAGAATTCGTCAGGAAACATATAAGCTTAAAAAGGACAACGCATATCAGCAATGGTTCGCCAATCTTCGCAAGCTGACACCGGTCGAGGACTATCGCCTCGAGTATTTCTATGACGAACTCGACCAGTCTCCAATCGAATCGGAAGAGGAATAGTATCCAAACTTAAGTGCATATAATTATTTAATAGAGAATTCGATTTTCTTGAATATATTTGAATAATCATGAGAATCATAAAATATAAAATCGTTCCTCTTGCGATAATCATCCTTTGTCTGTGTTCAATTGAAGCTGCGTCACAAGCGGAAATCCGGCATTTTTTTCTGCTGGCATCGGCGGGGGATGTTAGACTTTACGACAAAGGCAAAGATGCTTTTAACAACCTCGTTAAAGCCGGCGATGAGGCTGTTCCGTATCTTATTACGCAGCTTGGGCGGAAAAATATTCGCAAAGTTATCACCGCTGAACGCGCTCTTACCGAAATCGGCGATGATGCAGTATCGAACCTTATCGAGGCTCTTGCAGATACAAATAAGAGAATTGCTTCTATCTCAGCTTCTATACTGGGTAATATCGGGAACAGGGATGCGCTGCCATCATTGATGGTAGCGGCTCAACATGGATATTCCGGGCTGCGCGGTTCAGCTTGTTCCGCTCTAGGGGATTTCCGCGATACGGTGGCTGTTACAGTTCTTATTAATGCCCTCGGCGATTCTATTCCGGGTGTTCGGCGGGCTGCAGCACTTGCTCTTGGGATAATAGGCACCCGGCGTGCTATTGAACCGCTTTTTGCGCTTCTTGCGGATACTGTTTATTCTGTTAGATATACAGCCGAAGGCGCATTAACAAAGATAAAGCACCCAAAAGTGCGACTGATTGCGCTTGCTTCGGTCGATTCGGCGGAATCACCGGAGAAGTATCATCTTATTGTTGTTCTCGGCTCGACAAAAAGCCTCGAGGCTTTGGATGCTCTTGAAAAATACCTGCAGGATGCAGACTATCATATTCGAGGGTTCGCCTGCGAGGCATTGGGGTATTTCCGCGGCAACTGGAAAGTAGCAAATATGCTTAAGCGCACACTATGGGATAACTCCGAATTTGTTAAAATTCAAGCCGAAAAAGCGCTAAACAGATTTCGTAAACAGAAAGTCTAATTTTCTTGTATTCCATTTCACTCATCCCATGTTTCATCCATGAAAACCTTTGAGCAAATACCCGATATATACAGACTCTCAAGTTATGATTATGAATTACCGGAAGAATATATAGCCCAATATCCCGTTGAACCGCGCGATTCATCCCGGCTCCTTGTTACCGACAGGGATGGAAAACTCGAAGAAAGAAAATTCCATGATATTGTCGAGCAATTTATACCTGGAGACTTGCTTGTACTCAATGACACTAAGGTTTTTCCCGCAAGACTCTATGGCAAAAAGACTACCGGTGCAAAAATCGAATTTTTATTGCTGGTAAATATATCCGGTTCGAAATGGGAGGTTATATGTCGTCCGGGTGCAAGATTAAAATCCGGCGCCGTAGTGGCGTTTGGTGAAGAGCTTTCAGCCGAAATTATTAAGGTTCTTGACACTGGTTCACGAATTGTTAAATTCAATCTTGCCGGTCAAAAGTTCTGGGATGAACTTGAAAAAGTAGGGCACATTCCGCTGCCAATGTATATCGACCGCAACGATATCGATTATGACCGTCATAGATACCAGACTGTATATGCCCGGAATAGAGGAGCCGTTGCCGCACCAACTGCAGGTATGCATTTCACGAATAAACTACTTGCAGAAATTGAGAATAAGGGTGTGAAAATAGCATTTATCACACTCAATGTAGGATGGGGCACTTTCAAGCCTATCGAGGTTGAGGATATCAGGCGGCATCATATGCACCGTGAGTTTTTTATCATATCGGATAAAACAGCCGATTTGCTGAATGATGCTATAATGAATGATACTCGAGTGATTGCAGTCGGAACGACTACTGTGCGTGCGCTTGAATATGCGGCGCAAAAAATGCCTATTCAACATCAAAGTGAATGGACGGATATTTACATTTACCCCGGTTTCAAATTTAAAATTGTCGATTGCATGATAACAAATCTCCACCTGCCGAAATCATCACTTCTCGTCATGGTTAGCGCGTTCGCAGGAGGCAGCGCTATTGAAAAATCATATAGATATGCCATTGACAATAGTTTCCGGTTCTATTCTTATGGTGATGCAATGTTTTTAAAACGCAAGAAATGAGCTTATAAACGAATCAAGTCGTGGGATATTTAATACCTAAATTAAGGGAGAAACAATGAAAGCCCGTGAGATTTTAAAAGAACTTGTCGCATTCAAAACCGAAAGCGCTCCGGCAACAAACTATGTCGAGTGTGCGGAATACATTGCCGAAAGTTTGAGAAAAATTGGATTCGAGACAGAGATTATCGATGGCGGCGGCGGTGAAAAACCGAAACCCAATGTGCTTGCGCAAAAAAATGTCGGTATAGGTAATACAGTTCTTTATGCCGCGCATTATGATGTTGTTCCTCCCGGGGATGGCTGGGATTCCGACCCATGGATACTTACCGAACGCGATGGCAAGCTCTATGGTCGAGGTTCGTCCGATGACAAGGGCGCAATAGCTGCTTTTTTATCCGCTATGGATGAGTTCAGTCCTAAAATCGGTGTCAAGGCGATTTTCACCTGTGATGAGGAAATCGGCGGTGTTGACGGTCTCGGTTATGTTGCCAAAAATCGGAGTGAATGGCTGGCACAATCTGCGATGGCTTGGATTGCAGATTCATCGAATGAACTTATCGGTATCGGTTCATCGGGCGTGCTCGGTGGAAAAATAGTTGTTCGTGGTAGGGGCGGGCACGCCGGTTATCCGTTCCGTGCCGATAATGCTGTTCACAGGCTTTTCGAACTTATGACCGAGCTGCGAAAATATTCCAACATTCACGAGCAAAAGAAATCTTCAGCGGCATCGCCACCGGGAAGTCCGTTTCCCAATATCTGGGGAAGATTCTCGATAACAATGCTTTCGGCAGGTGTCAAAACCAATGTTATCCCCGAGACAGCTGAAGCATGTTTCGACCTGAGATTTCTCCCTGAGACAAAGCGTACCGATGCAGAAAGTGAATTTACACGCTTTTTTAAGGAATGTCTCGTAAAAACCGATGTAAAAGCCGATATGAATTTCACTTACGGGCATGAGGGCTATCTTCAGCCGGTAATTCCTCGTATCGAAAAATTTAATGACAGAATAAGCTCTCATTTTGGCGAGCTTGGGTTCGCCGCTGAACTCGGGGGGAATGATGGCCCATTCCTATTTAATCTTGGCATTCCAACCGTTGCATTCGGTGCTATCGATAGAGATGCGAATTTCCACACACCAAATGAGTTCATGCGCCTCGAAAGCCTCGACAAAATGACTACCGCAATAGGCGAGGTTTATTCAAAAGGAATTTAGTAAACAACCGCATGATAACTGACTTACAATTTCATTCTGATGCCAAAATGTAAAAGCCCGCTGCGGATAGTTCGTTCCTGCCCGATGCCATACTCGATTGAGAAAACGCCTGCGCCATAACGGTATTCGATACCTGCGCCATAACTGTATTTAGTATGCCAATTATCGATGTCCCGGAAACAGCCTATATCAGCAAACGGGAAAATATGCACTCCCTTAACAGGCACAAACCGCGGCTCGAATGTTTCATGGAAAAGCCTAACGCCCGAGAACTGCTGCTCACGATAACCTCGAAGGTTCTCCCATCCGCCGAGATAGCCCCAGTCCGATTCAGGGGGAAATGTCGGAGAAAGCCATCCCCAGCCATTAACCTCGAACCAGAATGAAAGCTTTTTCCATCGGTGCGCAAAAAGCAATTTTGCCTCGGTCTGTGAACCAAATTCTCTATCATCACTACCATTATCCTCGACCCAAATATCGTTCCAGTAATGAAGATATTCAGCGGTTGCGCCACCACTGACAAAAATTCCCTCGGTTGGCAGAACCGGGTCGTCGAGTGTAGAATAATCCATAGAGGCTTCAAATGCGAAACTCTCCCCATGAAGAACATAGTTTTCGGAATTTCCCGGAACTGTGCGGGTTGTGCTGAATCCAAAATACCCATCTAGCTCGAAGCCGAGAGGGAAAAAGATTCCTAATTCATGCTCCCTCTTGATATACGAACTATCGCGAACCTCCCATCTCGAGGCTATTCGCGGAGAAATGCTTGTGCTCCACAGAAAAGGCTCACGATAGCTCAATTCGATTATCCTAATCTCATTGGCTGCATAAATCGAGAATTCCGCCAGCCGCCCTGTGCCAAGTAGATTGCGTGTAGCAAAAGCAAGGTCGCCGGAAATGTCGTCTTCGGCATAGCCGAGAAGTCCAGTAACACTTGTCGCCGGAATATCTTTGCACTTGACTACGAGTGTCCATAAACCGGATGCATCGAGGGCCGGATATGGCTCGCCGGTTGTGGATACAATCCCCGTTCTGCGAAGACGTAAGACGCCTTTTTGCACTATATCGCGCCGATATAAACCACCGGATTTGAAAAGCATAAAATGCTCGATAACCGAAGCTTTTGTGATGCCGTCGATATCAGCCTCGAGCCGCTCCAGTTTGACTTTATCGCCCGGCTCGATATTAAAAAAAATTTTGACCGGGATGGTTTCCATCCTGTCGCCTATCTCGAACTTTGTTGTGCACGATGCAAATGGATAGCCATTGTTCTCGAGAGCGGTGATAAACAGGTCTTGTTGAAGTTCGATTTCGCTAGCTCGCAAAGTATCACCGGGTCTGAACAGCATTTTCGGTATCACGAGTATAAATAGAGAATCCACGATTTCAATTCTCGTGCTGGACACCACCGACGGGCGACCGACGGAAACATAAGCGGTATCTCCATGTGTCGAGTCGATTCTCGCTTCCCAGAATCCAGCTTCCCAAAGAAATTTGGGCAAAGAGTCTTTAGGGAGATGGGCGAACTGTTCGGGAACACCCACAGCAAAGCCGAACAGCAAGCTGAAGTTGAGAAGAAGCAGTAATATCGGGATTTTTAAATAAATAGTTATCATAAGATGCGAAAATATACATTGCTCAAATTCGATGTCAAAGAAAAAAGGAGTCGCGATAAACGCTATTATGATGATGTGGTGTAGGCAACTCTTAACTCACAACTCCTCATTTCTCGATGCTCGAAACATAAGGAATGCCGCGAGCAGAAAAATCGCTGCTGACAAGCCGAAAGTTGTATTGAAGCCAAAAACCGAAAGAGTCAGCAATCCGAAAAGCGGTGCGCTGAGACCTCGAATTCCGGTCATTGTTAGATGAACGGATTGATATGTCGCTTCACGGTCATGCTCGGAAAAATATGTCGAACCGAGATTCCAGATTATCGAGACGCCCGCCATTGCCAAAGAATAAAAACCATAAGCGGCAAATACGAACCATTTCCCGCCAAAATAACTCACAAGGAAAAACAACGGGAACAATGCAAGTATTGCAAATGCTCTTGCGGCATGAAGGAAAGGATTATGTTTATCGAGCGCTTTGCCCGAAAACGGCGCGAACACCGCTATCCCAAGATAGGCGATAATGCCGCGGGCGATGGAGATTTCGGTGTAACTCATATTCAACACATCGACCATGAAAATCGGTATGACAGGTCCAAGTATGAGAAAAGCGACACCATAAATAAAGAAATTTCTTTGGAATTTCCAGAATCCGCGATTTGTCCGGAAAATCTTTATCATATCACGAAACGGATTGCCGACAGTTTTCATCATCCGGTTCTTTGTCGGTATCGATGCGAGGGAAAATATCGATACGGCTGTGATTATACCCACTCCGAAAAAAATATACTTGAAATACATATCATTTATATCGAGAATCACACCGGCTGCAAACGAAGCTACTATCGCAAAAAAATTCATCACGGAAACGGATATCCCGAATCTTATTCCACGGCTCGAGGATGGGTAATTTTTCGCGAGAATGAAATTCTGCGCTGGATTTACAACTGCCAGCGGGAGCTGGAAAACCCACATCGCGATTATAAACTGCCATGCATTCTGCACGAAAAAAATAGAACTCATCGCAATAATCCGAATTATCCCGGCAGCGATGAGAATTCCCGAATGCCTCTTGAATTTCTGCATTGTTCCTGTGAAAAACACCGAGGATAACATAGCAAAATGGACAGTCATGTAAAGGATTGTAACTTGAGTGGCGGAGGCATCGAAAACACGCCATGCAACAACCTCCTGAAGTGTTACGGTTACTCCAAAACCTATCCCGTTCAGAGCTGCAAACAATAAATGCCGAACGAATGTCTTTCTTTCGAGTTGTGTCATTTTCCGCCTGTTTTGGAAAAATGTAGAATCAAGCTAAAGCAAAAAGTTGCTTTGACAAGCTCAAACATAAAAGTAATTTATGTTTTATGAAGATTGATATTACACAAAAATCGGGTTTTTTACTCGGGCTTTTTTCGGTCTATGCGCAAACGATGATGCTTCGCGAGCTGTTCGCCGTTTATGGATTCAGCGAAATCCTTGTGGCATCGATATTATTCTTTTGGCTTTTTTGGGGTGCACTGGGAAGTTTTTTCTTCCGGCGCGGTTCGATTGCCGCACAATTCGCTTTTTTCGGTGCGTTTGGGATTCTATTACCCGTAATCGTCAAGGCAACCGCTATCGTTTTTAGAACGGAATTCGGTCTCATCACACCTTTATGGAATGTCGCCGGCGCTGGTTTTATAAGCTCGCTCCCGGCTTTTTTCGGCGGGAGAGCTTTTGCAGCTCTCGCAAAATCGAAAGCGGCGCACAAGATATATGCATTCGAGGGGCTTGGCGCATTCGCGGGCGGTATTCTGTCCATATTATTTATCGGGACATTTAACAAATCGATTTTCATTCTCGCCGCGCTATCGCTGGCATTAGTAATCTCATCCGCCGGATGGAAAGCGGCGCTGAGATATTTCCTCGCTATTGCGATTGTTACGATTGCACTGACTTTTTCTCCAAAGCTATTAGAAAAAATCTTATGGAAAGACTTCGATGTCAGTATGTTCGAGTCGTATTATGGAAGAATCGCGGTGCTGACCCGGATGTCGGAGAATTATATCTATTTGAATGGCAAACTGATTGCATCCCAAAGCGATTCACTGTCATCGGAACAAGTGGTTCATCCGATTATGTGGGCGCACCGTAATCCAGAGAAAGTCCTGCTCATGGGCGGACTTTATAACGGTGCGATTCGGGATATATTGAAGCATGAGCCGCAAAGTCTTGTGTTGCCTTTTGCCGATAAGATAATGCTCCAGACTGCGATAACGAATTTCCCGTCTTTGCGGAATTATCTTTCCGGTGAGCAGATTTCAATAATCGAAAGCGACCCGCGGGTTTTTATCCATAAGGATTCCGCTCGATACGACATCATTTTAAATATGCCGGGTTTCCCATCCTCGGGAGCCGACAATAGATTCTGGACAATCGAGTTTTTCGCAAAACTATCCGAAAGACTTGCCGATAGTGGTATTGTCGCGGTGGCGCTTCCGGTGGGTGCGAACTATCTTTCAGATTATCAGAGAGAGCTGTGCGCATCGGCATGGAAATCGTTCAAATCGGCTTTCCCCGATGGTGAGAGCTATTTCCTCGATGGCGCGGTTCTGTTTGTGGGAGCGAATGTGGAAAAATTTTCGTTATCCGAAAGACTGCAGGCTCTACCGAATCTCCGGCATATCGAGACGGTTACTTTGCCATTGGGATATTTGCCAATCCTGTTTCAATCCCGGCGCGGAGAAACACTCGAACGGCAACTCGAATCGGCGCAATTTGCGCGGATAAATCGCGACTGGCAGCCTCAGTCGTATTTTTGGGGAATACTCGAACAAGCTATGCTCTCCGGTGTAAAAATCCCAGTGAATATTTTTAAAAACGGACAGCGAAAGTTTCTTATCGCAATATTCGTTATTCTGCTCCTCGCAATCGTATTCGGGTTTATATTTCGGCGAAGCAGTCCGTTCGCCTATGTTATCGGGGGTGGAATGTGGGGAATGTTTTCGCAAACATTGTTCCTGTTTCTTCTGCAGGCGAATTTTGGCAGCTTATACTGGCTTATCGGTTTTGCAACCGGAGTGTTCCTGCTTGGCGGTTCGGCGGGAAGTCTGCTCGGGGGAAAGTTCGCGAAAAAAGCGAACTTTGCGTTATTTCCGATATTTACAGTTATCTGCGCTATTGTATTTCTCGGTTCCGCAGGATATAATATTCCGCTCGCAGTATTTTTGTTCTTATTTCTTTTTTCCGGCGGCATATCCGGGCTGGTATTCGGTTCTGCGACATCGTTCGTTTCAAAACAAATAAAAAAGAAATCCGACAAATCGCACGGCGGCAAAGTATATGGTGCGGAACTTGCCGGCGCCGCTATCGGAACATTGGGCGCAATGTTTGCTATTCCGGTATCGCATCCATTAGCGATTGTAGGAGCGATTGCGATTGTGATAATGATAATAGGTTGGCGTTCAACGATAAGCAGGTGAGCGGTTGTGGGTGAGTGGGAGACAGAAGAGCGGAAAAAAGGAGAAAAGGAAGAACGGAAACCGTTGGTTAAAAACCAACGGCAATGAATGGGAGCCGCAAGTTCATTGCCGTCTGCTTTTGTAGAGACGCAAGATTTTGCGTCTCTACTGACGGTCGTTGAATCCGGGTTCAGGCTTTTATTCCTTGCGGAAATTGATTTGAAAGCTTAATTGGAAGTGGAAGCAAAGAATTGAAGATAAAGGAGGAGGAATGAAATGACTACGATTGAGGTTTCCCACTTTGAGAATGACATGCAAACTTTTGAAGATTATTCAATAGATAATGGTGGTCATTATTGGTATGCCCGTGATTTAATGGTGATATTGGGATATAAGGATTTTAATAGTCTTTATAAGGCAATAAATAAATCATATATGGTGTGCAATTCTTTGGACATAGATATTAATGAGAATATCATTCGTGCAGACCGAGATATTGGCGGAAAACGGATCAGAGATTATAAACTCACTAGATTTGCGTGTTATGTAACTGTGATGAATTGCGATGTTAGAAAACCGGAAGTTGCTAAGGCGCAAGCTTATTTTGCAGCAATGGCAGAAATAATTCACGACTACATGGAGAAAGCAAACCAATTTGAAAGAGTAGCAATACGCGAAGAACTTCGAGGTGAAGAAAAAGTGCTTAGCGGAATTGTAAAAGAAGCAGGCATTGATGGGCAAAAATATGCTCTTTTCCAAAACGCTGGATACAGAGGGATGTATAATATGAACATAACCCAGCTAAAAAAATATAAAGGGTTAAATCAAGACAAAATGAAAAGGTCGTTGCTTGATTTTATGGGTGGCGCTGAACTTGCTGCTAATCTTTTTAGAATAACACAAACTAGAGAAAGAATAAAGACAAATAATATAGAAGGACAAAGAGAGCTTGAGGGAGCTGCAGAATTTGTGGGGAAACATGTAAGAGAGACTATGATACAAACTGGTGGAACACCACCAGAGAATCTCTCACTTGAGGAAGATATAAGAAAGGTGAAAACCAAACTAAAAAAAGCTCATAAGCAGTTAAAAAAAGTTGACAAGCCAAAACAACTAAAAGGCGGAAAAAAGGAAAAAAAAGAAGCAAAATGAACACCCTCTACTAAGGCGACAACTTAATCCCCCCTTCGCTCTTTGACAACATTCAATCAATTCACTCACCCGGCGGGTGTTGTAAAAAACGCAAGATTTTGCGTCTCTACGCCGGCGGATGTAACACATTGTTCGTTAAGAATTTATATCCGTTATTGGATAAGTTTATGTCTGTAATTTAAGAATTATAATCTGTAAAATGCACGGCGTCATTTGTAATTTGCGAAATATAGTCTGTAATATGCGCGGTGCCATCTGTAATTTTCATAACTATGTCTGTAAAATCCGTAACCATGTCTGTAAAATGAAAAAAAATGCTTGTAAAATAGAAAAGTATATAAGAAAAAACCTTTGCTTTCTTTACGATAAAAAAGTTTTTTTTCTGTGTTTTCTGTGTCCTCTGTGGCAAAATTCTTCGGAGTGCGGGGGGTAACAACGGACAATGGACAAGCGACATAAGGAGAACAATTATGACCGAACAAGAAATTCTGAAAACTATCGAGGAATTGAATATTCGCTTTATACGACTTCAATTCACCGATATCAATGGAACTCTCAAGAATATTGAAATCCCGAGCGGCGATATCGAGAAGGCAATCGATAAAGGCATCATGTTCGATGGTTCCTCTATCGAGGGATTTGTTAGAATCCATGAATCGGATATGTATTTAAAGCCCGCTCTTTCGACCTTTGCTGTTCTCCCATGGACAGCGACCGATTTCCACAGTGCTCGAATGATTTGCGATATCTATATGCCCGATGGTGCGCCTTTCGATGGCGACCCTCGTTACCGTCTTCGTCTTGTAACTGGGCGTGCCGCCGAAATGGGATTCGAGCCTTACGCCGGTCCCGAGGTCGAGTTTTTCCTTCTGCCGCGCGAGAATGGGAAACCGGTATTCGAATATCTCGATGAGGGGGGCTATTTCGACCTTCTGCCGGTCGATATTGCAGAGTTCACGCGAAGCGAGGTTGCCGTTCATCTGAAAGATATGAATATCGATGTCGAGGCTACACACCATGAAGCGGCGCCATCGCAGCACGAAATCGATTTCAGATACACCGAACTTCTATCAGCAGCGGATAATGTTCAGACCGTTAAACTTGTCATAAAGACGCTTGCGGTTAATCACAAACTTCATGCCACATTTATGCCGAAACCTTTTTTTGGTGTCAACGGCAGCGGCATGCATGTGCATATCAGTCTTCTATCGAAAGATGATAATTTGTTTTATGATTCTTCATCACCGGACGGCATTTCCGAAATGATGAAATTCTTTATCGGCGGGATTATCCGCCATGCAAGAGGAATCACAGCGATAACGAACCCGACTGTGAACAGCTATAAACGGATAGTACCGGGGTATGAAGCTCCTGTTGATATCGCATGGTCGCTCGGGAATAGAACGGCTCTAATCCGGATACCTATGGCGCGCGGACACGGCACAAGGCTCGAGTATCGTTCACCCGATACATCGTGCAATACCTATCTTGCGCTTGCTGTCATTGTTGGCGCGGGTCTCGATGGCGTGGAAAAGAAAATTCAGCCATCCGAACCGGTCGGGGAAAATATTTGGGACATCGATGAAGATAAGCGAAACAAAATGAATATCGAAAGTCTTCCCGCCAACCTTGGCGAAGCGCTCGATGAAATGGAAAACGACCCGCTTATAAAGGAAATACTCGGCGAGCACATTTACGAGAAATTCCTTAAAATGAAACGCGCGGAATGGGATGAATACAATACACAGGTTACACGGTGGGAGCGGCAAAAATATGAGAACATATAATATGTGATTCTACCAGCGTTATTGATTATAAAGATTTTCATTTGTGAATAATGGATGTTAAAACTCAAAATATCGAGCTTACCTGCAAGCCCGACGAGATGCACGATATCACCGGTCAGGTCGAGCGGTTTCTGAAAGAAATCGGTGCGCGGGAAGGCTGTGTTGTGATTTTTGCTATCGGCTCAACTTGCGGGATAACCACAATCGAGTATGAACCGGGTCTTAGCAGGGATTTCCCTGATATGCTCGATAGAATCGCGCCACCCGGACATTATCATCACGATGCGACATGGGGCGATGGCAACGGGCATTCACATCTCAGGTCGTCACTGGTGGGAACCTCTTTTATTGCGCCTGTTCTCGATGGAAAGCTTCTCAATGGAACATGGCAGCAAATTATATTTTGCAGTTTTGATGTTCGTTCTCGCCAGAGAAAAGTTGTTCTTCAATTTTTGGGAGAAACAACCGGGTAGAATCAACACAACTCGAGCGTTTACCGCAAATCGATAGCACTATCCCACACGAAAATTTTGTTTCAGATAGAAAAAACATGTTGACTGGAGTAAAATACGCCCGTTCTTTTCATCGGGATTGTTTAAAACGATAGAAATTAGGAGGAGATATGAACCGCGATTTTATTCAGATACCGGATTTCACCGGAAAGGAAATAAAAGATATTATCACAATCGCCAAAGTTGTAAAGCACATGCATCGCTGGAATAATAATCCGAAATCGTTAATCGGTAAACATGCCGCATTGATTTTCCGAAAGCCGTCACTGCGAACACGAGTCAGTTTTGAGACAGGTATCGAGCAGCTTGGCGGACACACGATGTTCATTAGCGACCGTGAAATCGGTATTGGCAAACGCGAGAGTATTCATGATATCGCAAAAGTGCTTTCGAGATATTTCGACCTGATAATTATCCGCACATTCGACCACGACGAGGTTGTTGAATTTGCCGAACATGCTGAAGTTACCGTAATAAACGCGCTCACCGACTATCTTCATCCGTGCCAGATAATGGGTGATATTTTCACTGCGATGGAATACAAGAATCAAGTTGACCATCTGACTGTCGGCTATCTTGGCGATGGTGGCAGCAATACCGCAAACTCGTGGGTGAACCTGGCAAGCCTTATTTCGCTCGACCTGAGAATCGGGACAACTCTCGACAGAGTTCCGGATGAAGCGATTTTGGAAAATGCAAAGAAAGGCGGGCTTTCAAAGGTTACAATTACGGACGACCCGGTTCAGACAGCAAAAGGTGCGGACATCATATACACGGATGTGTGGGCATCGATGGGCGAAAAAGAGCAAATGGCGGAGCGTGAAGAGAAACTTAAAACTTTTCAGGTTAATGCCGAATTGCTCGCTCATGCAAAGGATGATGCGATTGTGATGCACTGCCTTCCAGCAAACCGGGGTCGCGAAATTACCGATGAGGTTATGGATGGTCCGCAATCGGTTGTGTTCCAGCAGGCTGAAAACCGACTGCATATACAGAAAGCAATCGTTCTTTACCTTTTTGGGATAAAACTTTGATTCGCTTTTTTTCCAAATAGGATACCCGATTTCTCTTTCGAAACGGTTTTAATCGAATTCCAAAAGGAAACAGCGCGCCGGATGTTCCTCATACGGCTGTGCGATAACCACTGTGTCTGCAATCCCGACACCTTCGGCGATATTTTCGGAATACCGAAATCTCATTTCAAATGCAGTCATGTCGAAATCGGAACCGTCACGGTCACCATCGATTGAACCACCATCGATACTCGAATAGATATAGGGACCTACTTTGAGAACATAAGTCATATCGGTTGTGAGTGGGAACGAGAAATTCAGCACCGCGAGTGCGACTTCGTCATAATACATGACATCGAAAAACTGCGCTACATAGTTTTCATCATAAACGGTGATATTGCCATCGTTCCATGCAAGATATTCCGGGTCGACACCCTCGGAGAAATAGACGGCTATCGAGTATATTTCAGCGGGATTTTCATCATAGTTGCGAAGCAGGTCAACATAATACACCTGGAGAAGCGAACCTGTTTCAAAATCGAAAAATATCGAGGAAAGCGGTTTGCCGGAAGCATCTTCGATTCCCTCATAAATCTTAAATCTGTATCCAGTCGATTCCATAAGGGGCGAATCGGGTGTGAACATAATTCTTTCTCCGGCATAATCTATAATTCCCGAAACGGATATTTCATCGGGCATTCTCTGAAGTTGTACCGTTTCGGAGTTCACATTTTCTAACGGCGGGCGACCGACACTTAATGAAAGCCTCAGCCTTATATTGCGTCTCACATTGCTCGTCCCGAAATTTATACAATTAGCTGTTGGATTGTGTTCGTCGGGACCACAGCCGACGAGCAATAAGGTGAGTAATGCGAGCGCAATATAAGCATTATCGCAAAATTGGGTTTTCATAGCGCAAAATCTACTTTGGTTTCGCAATTGCGACATTTGCCATCCTCGGAGATGCCGACTATTGCAGCAGTAAATCCTTTTCTTTTTACCAGAAGATTGCCGCATTTGGGACAGAAGGTGTCATCAACTCCAGAGAAAAACAAATTGCCGATATAGACATAGGACAGCTTTTCCTTTGCGATTATATAAGCCCTTTCGAGAGTTTCCGGTGAAGTCGGTGACTCGGTGAATTGATAAGCGGGACTGTATCGCGAAAGGTGAAGAGGAATTTTTGGATTCACATCGGCGATAAAATCGACAGCAGTATGAATATCGTGTTCGGAATCGTTTATTGTTGGCACAACAAGAATTGTAACCTCGACAGAACTTTTTGGGTCGGCATGACGGATTGTATCGAGCACAGGTTCAAGCGATCCACCGGTATTTTCTTTATATATTTTATCATCCATCGCTTTCAAATCTATGTTCATTGCATCGATGTAAGGTAATATTTCATCGAGCGGCTCGGGATTGATATATCCATTGGTTACCGCTATCATTGCAAGTCCTTTTGGACGACCTATTTTTGCCACATCGATAATGTATTCGAGCCATATCAAAGGTTCGGTATACGTGAATGCAATTCCGGATGCCCGCTCCCGCAAGGCAGTTGCAACAAGAAGCTCCGGCTCGATTTGCCTTGTAGGAACGCTGTTCTGCGAGATTTCCCAGTTCTGACACCATTTGCATCGGAGATTACAGCCATTCGGCGCAATCGAAAGAACCAGGGTACCGGGTTTGAAATGATACAGTGGCTTTTTCTCGATAGGGTCCATCGAAATGCTTGTGGTTTTGCCATATCCAATCGAATAAAGCTCGCCCTCGATATTTGAGCGAATGCGGCAAATCCCACTATTGCCCGGCGCTATCGAACAGAAATGCGGACAAAGTGTGCATCTCACACGGTTATCTTCAAGTTTTTCCCAATATTTTGCTTTTTTCTGCATTGTATAACCCGTTAAGAATATGTATAAAAATTATATCACAAAACATTTGCTTATTGAAAAATCAGTCAATCTTTTCCGGTGAGTATCCAGCTTCGGTAATCGCACTGACGATAGCTTCATCGGATACATCGCCATCGACACTGACGATTTTATTACCCAAATCGATAATGACATTTGTCACACCATCGACTTTTGCCAAAGCGGAGTCGATGCTTTTAACACAATGATTGCATGTCATATCTGGAACTCGAAATAGTTTTGCCATTTCACCAACCTCCTGAATCGATGGATTTTTTTTATATTTGCTATAAAAAGCATTAACTAAAAGTACAATAAGAACCACAGCGGATGCCGATTTCAACCAGTATGGAAGCATTTTCATTCCGGCAGAGGACAAAAGGAAATGCCCCGGCAACAAATCCCATAGCCAATCGAGAATCAATCCGAATCCAAGCGCAATAAAAAAGATTGTCATCATATAAACAATCAGCGGTTTTTTCCCGAGCTTTCCGCCGACAAAAGTTATGGTAGCTGCATTTGTAGCCGGTCCGGCAATTAGAAATGCCAGTCCTGCGCCGGGAGTGAGTCCTTTGATAATAAGCGATGCCGCTATCGGTATCGAGCCGGTGGTGCATACATAAAGCGGTATTGCAAATGCAAGGATTAATGGATATGCAATCAGCGGATTTCCGAGATACTGTTGAATAAAGCTTTGAGGTACAAAGTAGCTTATCGCTCCGCCGATAACTATACCAAGAACGAGCCATTTCCCTATATCTGCAACAAGGTCAAAATACGCATATCCAAACATCTTCATGAGCTTTTCGCTGAATTTATGTTTATGTTCCAGTCTTTTTTCGTATGTAGTATTGCAAACATTGCATGTCGTTACAGAATCATGAGGTATTACTCTGGTTTCATCATCGAGTTTATTCGCAAAAAAACCGGCTATAATTCCCGCAACAAAAGCCGCCACAGGTCTTATGACTGCAAAAACCGGTCCGAGAAGTGAATATGTTGCGAAAAAAGAATCGATGCCGCTTGTGGGAGTCGAGACAAGGAATGCAAGTGTGGCGCCTTTTCCGGCTCCCTGCTTGCGAATATGTGCTGTTACAGGTATAACTCCGCATGAACACAACGGCAGCGGAACACCTAAAAGCGAGGCGTTTAGCACGGATAGTAAGTTTTTGCCGGAAAGATGTTTATATATCTTTTCGTCGGGGAAAACAATATGTAGAATACCCGCCATCCCAAAGCCGAAAAGCAAGTATGGCGCCATCGACAGCAGAAGTTCCCATATTTCTTTGAATAATCCCATAATTCTGTATTTTTTTCTACAGTATAATTTCACCATTCTCAAAATCGACAATTGCAACATCAAATATGTGAGTTGTCCGGAAAATATCTTTTTGTCTCGTTCCAACAGCGACTACTGGAATAAAGAAAACTTAATAAGGATAAGGAAATTTATAGCAACAAAGTCTAATTGCAATACTTAAAGTTCTCAAGTATTAAAAAATATGTTGAAAAAAATGATAAAAAATGTTTGACAGTTGTAAAATTAGTCGATACTTTCTTAAGAATATCTAAACAGAAATACGAAAGGAGTAAGGCATGGTTTACTATTTTAATAAGGGTGGCTTTCTAATGTGGCCGCTTTTGTTTCTCTTTGTTATTGGAATTATTATAGCAATCGTGAAATTGTGGTTTCTTCTGCGGGCAAAAATCAATGGGAAGAAATTCTTGAGTAAAATTCTTTCGCATGTAAAAGATGGTAAAACCGATGAAGCGATTGCGTTGTGCCAGAAAACCCGTGGTCCTCTTGCCGCTTTGTTTGCCGCAGGTCTCACCCGTATGGACAAGGGACTTGAATATGTCGATAACTCGATAGATAACGAAGCTGTAATACAATCGGGCATACTTGAAAAAGGTATGATTTGGCTAACTACGATTATCTCTATCGCTCCTATGCTTGGCTTTTTGGGAACGGTTCAGGGGATGATTGTTGCATTCGAGCAGATTGCTCGGTCGAATGATATTGTGCCATCCGAGGTCGCAGGCGGTATATCTATCGCTCTTTTAACAACATTCTTCGGGCTTTTTATTGCCATTCCGATTCAGTTTCTCTATAATTGGTTCGTTGCCATTATCGACGGCATGAGTGTAGATATGGAGGAATATGCCAATCAACTACTCGAGGGTCTTATTGACATCGGCAAACTGAGGAAGGCGGCAGAATAATGTGGGCTTTTAAGCATAAGAAAAAAAGTCATCTGCGAAAAGAAGCTGAAATCCCGACGGCATCGCTTGGAGATATTGTATTTCTTCTGCTCATATTCTTTCTTGTTACAACTTCGATGAATCCGGATAAAGGACTCGGTCTTACATTGCCTCCTCCAGGTGAAGAGGTAAAACTGACAAAGGATGATGTCCTTTCCATATACATCAATTCTGAAGGCAAAATTCTTATCGGGGAGGAAATCGTAGTTCTCGATAAAGTAAAGAAAAATATTAAGGACCGTCTGCGGAAGAATCCAAAGCTTGTCGTATCACTCATCACGGATGTCAATGCCAGATATAACTCTATGGTCGATGTTCTCGACGAGATTAAGGTTTCTTTCATAGAACTCAGGAAAGAGAACCCGGATTTCAAAGAGAGAATTTCGCTGGCGACACCTGTATTTTAGCAATGAACGGAATTTTATACTTGAAAAAAGCAATAATATGGTTATAATATTAATGAGAGGATACTATGAAGGTTGAGCAGAAACAAAAGGGGAAAGCGAGAATACCAACCGCTTCAATTGCCGATATTGTTTTTCTTTTGCTAATTTTTTTTATGACTGTAACGGTTTTTAAAACACATCAGGGTCTTCGAATAGAACTTCCCGCTGCTAAAGCGACAAAGAAAATTGAAAAGAAAAGAATAATCGCTCATATATGGGTCGATGCACAAAACAACCTCAACATAGACGATATGATGGTTCCATTAACACAAGTCGCACCCATTATGAAGAAAAAAATAATTGAGAATCCAGCAATAATTGTATCCATTCGAGCAGACAAGCGCTCAAAATACGGTTCTGTGGCAAGAATTCTTGAGGAACTTAAATCTGCAAGTGCCTTGCGGGTTAATTTTTCCACACTTACCGAAGGAGGCTAAGCAGGATGAAATATCTGGATACAAAATCCGATTTACGAACATGGCTGCCTCTGGTTACAAGAAAGTCAACTATTATTACTTTGCTGGCTTTAATATTAGTTTTCCTTACATTCGTCGATGTTCGTGTCAAAGCGATGCAGGTCGAGGAATATCAGACTACTATCGATGTAGAGGATGTTCCGATAACCAAACAGGAGATAAAAAAGCAAGAGGCGCCCAAACCCAAGCTTGCCGAGGTTATCGAGGTCGAGGAGGAGGAGGAGGCTGACACAGTTGAAATTGCTGAAACCGATATTAAAATTGATGAGCCACCGCCGCCTCCACCAGTAGATGTTGAGGAAATTCAATATATCAAAGTTGAAATTAAGCCAAATGTATTAAGCCAGCCACTACCCGAATATCCCGATATTGCAAAGCGTTCTAACCTCGAGGGAATCGTCATTGTGGAATTCGTTATCGATACTACCGGTGGTGTTCTTCCCGGAAGCGCCCGCATTGTTCAAGCGAGACCGGAGGGGATTTTTGAGGATGCCGCTCGTGAAGCGATATATAAGTGGAGTTTTTCCCCCGGGCAGCAGCGCGACCAAAAAGTTCGCGTTCGCTGGCAGCAGCCTATAAGGTTTAAGCTAAGATAGCTCTCAGGTGTCAGGTGTATATCCATGCCCGCCATTTCGTTGGTTGTCAATTTGCCATTATGTGTAAGCGGTTAAGTTTCAAAAAAAATTGAAATTTGCATTTTTCAATTTGGATACTTTATTTTCTGCTGTCAGATATCGATTATTATAACATTTTAGTTTTATTATTTATTCATCTTTTTCTGTATCTTTGCTCATGTACCTCTTAATGATACAGTACGGTTGAATACGAGCTTGCCGTCGGAAGAATCTCTATCGACACAGAAATATCCGTGACGGAGTAATCATCGTTTTTAATGCCATTTATCTTCGGGGATTTCGGAACCTTTCATTATTGAGAAAAGCGTTCCAATAGGCAGAGATGAGTTTCCAAACTAGGGAACAATCACTTTCAAGCCGGTTTCCAGATTGACTCATTTCCTATGACTTCCGTGTTGCGATTTCAATACAAATCCATATTTCTCAAGGATTGCTTCGACTTCGGAAGCTCTGAATCTTTTAATCCTGCTGCCCATATTAAACTGTTACATACGCTACAGTTGCGGTTTCAGGTATCTGTTCGCTTGATGGTTCAAGAAATAATTGTATTGCTTCCTTGATATTCGTCATAGCTTCATCTTCAGTATGCCCGGCAGATGTGCATCCCGGCAGTTCGGGGCAGAATACTGCATACGCATCTACTTCAGGATCATATTGAATAACAACTCGCCATTTCATATTATCCTCCGGTGATTTTGCATTTGAATATTATATGACTACAGAGATTAATTTGTCAACAGAATGAGTGGTTTCGTTTATTCTTTCTTCTACTTTTTATTATCGACACCGGCTATTTCATCTTCTTCTGTATTTTTGCCCATGTATCCCTTAGTGATACCGTACGGTTGAATACAAGCTTGCCGTCGGAAGAATCGGTATCGACACAGAAATAACCGTGCCGCATAAACTGGAAGCGGTCGCCGAGTTTAGCATTTGCAAGCCCCGGTTCAACTAAGCAGTCAGTCAACACCTCGAGAGAGTTTGGATTCAGGTTGTCTTTAAAATCCATACCCTCCTCGACATCGGCTGGATTTGGAACGGTAAATAGATTTTCATACAATCGCACTTCTGCGGGGATAGCATGTTCCGCCGAGACAAAATGCAGCGTTCCCCTGATTCTGCGATTGTCTGCCGTTCCGCCGCCGCGAGATTCCGGGTCATAAGTACAGTGCAGTTCGACTATCTCACCATTGTCATCCTCGACAACATCCACACAGGTAATGTAATACGCATGTTTGAGCCTAACCTCATTGCCCGGATACAGCCGGAAATATTTCTTCGGCGGATTTTCCATGAAATCGGTGTGTTCGATGTAAATTTCGCGCGAGAACGCGATTTTACGCCATCCGGCGCTGGAATCCTCCGGATTGTTCTCCGCATCGAGCCATTCGACTTTGCCTTCGGGATAATTGTCGATGACGACCTTAAGAGGACGCAGAACTGCCATAACACGCGGCGCGGTTTTATTCAGTTCCTCACGGATACAGTGCTCCAGCATTGCGATATCGACAAGGCTGTCCGCCTTTGCAACACCGATACGGTCGCAGAAATCGCGGATAGATGTCGATGTATAACCGCGTCGGCGCAGAGCGGCGATTGTTGGCATGCGTGGGTCGTCCCAGCCGGTAACGATGCCGGATTTCACCAATTCAAGCAGCTTACGCTTGCTTATGATTGTATAATTCAAATTTAGCCGCGCAAATTCGATTTGCTGCGGGTGATAAACACCAAGAGCATCGAGAAACCAGTCATACAATGGGCGATGGTCTTCAAACTCTAGTGTGCATATAGAGTGCGTGATTTTCTCAATCGAATCCGATTGCCCGTGTGTCCAGTCGTAACCGGGATAGATGCACCATTTATCGCCGGTTCGATGATGTTCCGCATGAAGTATCCGATACATCACCGGGTCGCGCATATTCAGGTTCGGCGATGCCATGTCGATTTTTGCACGAAGAGTGCGCGTGCCATCGGGGAATTCTCCGGCTTTCATGCGGCGGAGCAGGTCGAGGTTCTCATCGACCGAGCGCTCACGATACGGGCTGTCCTTTCCCGGTTCGGTCAATGTACCGCGGTATTCGCGCACTTCGGCGGCTTTGAGGTCGCAGACATACGCTTTGCCGGATTCGATAAGTTGCTCCGCCCATTCGTAAAGCTGCTCGAAATAATCGGATGCAAAGAACAGGCGGTCTTCAAAATCTGCGCCAAGCCACCGAATATCATCGATGATGGATTCCACATACTCGGTTTCTTCCTTGCATGGGTTGGTGTCGTCGAAGCGAAGATTGAATTTACCGCCGTATTGTTCGGCGATACCGTAATTCAGACAGATAGATTTTGCATGACCGATATGAAGATAGCCGTTAGGTTCAGGCGGAAACCGGGTGTGAACGCGACTATCGTATTTACCGGTCTCATTATCGTGGTTGATGATTGTGCGAATGAAATCGATACCTATCCTGCTCTCATGTTCTTTCTCCATTTTGTCTCCTCGTGTTAGTCGCGGATTAGTAAGGGAAATATAATCTCTTGAAGCAAAAAGCAAAAGTGAAATTTTATTCTGGATAGTCATTTGTTGTTTGTCGGTTAGCGATTAACTGTGTCCGGAATGGCAATCGCCGATATTCGATAGTCGATTCTCTGTTCTCCGCTTTCAATTCGCAACAGTCAAAAAACGCAAATTCTCTTAAAATACTTGACAGACCGCTGGTGAGTTATTGTCTTGGGCATAGTAACCAAATAAAAGGATGACAGCAATGAACAACTTTTCCGAAAAACATCTCATAACATTGGACAATTGGACGGGGGATGAAATCGAGGAGGTAATCAAACTTACCGGTAAGTTGAAAACGAAGCGTGCTGCGGGCGAACTCACGAATCGGCTCGTTAATCAGACACTATTCATGATATTTTTCGAGCAATCGACCCGGACACGGAACTCGCTCGAAGCGGCAATGACACAACTTGGCGGACATGCTCATGACCTGACAGCGGATAAAATGCAAATTTCGCATGGCGAGACTCCGCGCGATACTGCGCAAGTGCTTTCGAGAATGGGCGAAGCGATAGCAATACGCAATTGTTTTTATGGAATCGGCAACAAGTATCTTGATGACATTGCAGACAATTCGGAAATCCCGCTTATCTCGATGCAGGATGATATTTATCACCCATTGCAGGCAATCGCGGACCTGATGACAATCCGCGAGCATCTCGGCAAGGATTCGAGTGGAATAAGAGTCGCAATTAGTTGGGCTTATGCGAGAACTCATGCGAAGCCACTGTCTGTGCCGCAATCGCAGATACTATTATTTCCCCGGTTCGGCATGAATGTTGTGGTGGCGCATCCAATTGAATTTCCACTTCAGAATGATATTATCGCAAAGGCGGAGATGAATGCCGCACAGAACAATGGCAAACTCACTTTTGTCCATGATATGGATGAAGCGGTGAAAGATGCCGATATAGTGATTCCCAAGAACTGGGGTGGTTTCGCTTTCTTCGATGAGTTTATCGATGATGATGAACATCATACTGAAATGAAATCCAATCTGGAGAAGCACAAAAACTGGATTTTGGATGAGAAACTATTCGCATTAGCAAAACCCGAATGCAAAGTTATGCATGCGCTTCCGGCGGATAGAGGAAACGAGGTTACTAATGCAGTTATCGACAGCCCGAATTCAATTATCTATGACGAGGCGGAGAATCGATTGCATACAGCAAAAGCGGTATTGGCACTTCTGATGGGAGGGATATAGTTTTCATATCTCGTTATCTCCTTCCTTTACTCCGTTGTCTGGTTATTGATTCAATCCTTTTTACATTTCGGTTGCTTTGTACAAAAATACTTCCAAATACTAATTGATTTTTAATAGAATGTGAATATTATAACAGTGTATGAAAAGAAAATTAAAACTTGCTAAAGGAGGGTATGATGAAATTCAAATTGCTATCCGATGCCGATATTAAGGCGATTGATGCCTTGAAAGCATATCATGGCGGAGCAACAGAGATTGTTAGAACGATTGAAGAAAAGCGAGATTATGAAACCAGGAAGCGGATTCTTGCAGAAAAAGGATATGGAAAAATGATAGAGGAAGCTGAGCAATTGGTTAGATTATTTAGAAAAGCCGGTGATTTTGAAAAGGAAATCGGTTTTTCGCATAACACAAGTATGGGAACTGCAACGAGTCAGGTTTCGGGTTTCCAGGGCGCAAAAGTAACACACCATTGTATGAATAGAATAGCGAAAAGCGCCTCCACCGATGAACCGTGTTTTGTACCATCCGAGTTTATTTCGGTTGTCGCATTAACCGACCACTATGTCTATAGCGGCGATTTGATGGCGACACTGACTATGGCTGAAAATATTATGAAAGCATCAAAATTCTGCAGCACCAATCTAATCGGCATCCCTCAACCGGAAAGCAGGTTCAAAGAACTGGAAAAGGTTACCGGTAAAACATTTGTAAGAACCGATGCCGGCGATGGACAATCTTGCTTGACATTAAAAAATCAGGGAACTTTTTTCGGTAATTTCGGCGGAATCGAAGTCGCAAATGATAATCATCTTATCTATCTGGATGGCATAACCCGCACAGCGCTCGAAACCGGCGGAGATTTCTATCTTAATCCAAGCTGGAGTTCGATAGTAGCGATTTGCTGCTACGGACGCGATATTCCCAATCTTCATATTAAAATATCCATGCTGTTGTCCACACAAAATTTAGTCCAATTCAGAATGCTTTTGAATATCATGAAAGAATACCTACGCGATGATATGACTTCCCCGCTCTATGAGATAAACATCGGGAATGGCGCAACTCCCGAAACATTTATCCAGTGCGCAAAGGAATTGAAAGAAAGCGGCATTAAGGGCGTTAGTCTTGCAGCTCATATTCGTATCAACCCGGATCTTGGAATAGAAGGTTTCAATTGGACCGAAAACATGCACACGGTTCTGGAAAGCGGCACGGATATGACATTTAAATATGAAAGCGACGGCACTGCTCGAGAAATGGATACAATGGCAACTTATTTCCTTTCCGATGAGGATAGAGATGCTGCTGCGGAGAAAATCGGCGATGTCATCTTTTATAAAGCTCTTCGAGCAACAAAAGATGGCAAAGAACTGATGAGAAAAGGAATAAAAACAGTATTTGCTGAAAGCTCATATTAATATAACAACCGCATCTGACAGTTTTTCTGTCGGATTCTTGTATTATTTTGGAGAGTGTAATATGATAAAAGACTGGGATTCAAAATTCACTGAGAATATAAAAGAGTATGGCGGCTATTCTATCGGAAAGCTTTTTGGCTATTTGCAGGATCCTGAGATTATTTCTCTTGCGGGAGGTTTGCCATCACCGGAGATGTTCCTAAAAACGGGAATGAGAGCAGCATCACAAAAAAAGCTCGAGGAAAATATCGACAGGATAATGCAGTATTCCCCCATCCCGGGTGAACCCGACCTTATCGAAGCGGTAATTCAATTTTTAAAAAGAGATAATATCACGATTTCCGAGAAAAATCTTCTTATCACGACTTCAGGACAGCATGGACTCGACTTGATAGGCAGGCTTTTCCTTAATCCAGGTGATGTCGTTATCTTAGATCGTCCCACATTTGCCGGAGCTATCATAGCATTTCAGATGCAGCGTCCCGTGTTTGCGGGTGTCGATATCGAGAATGACGGTCCCGATATTATAGGCTATCGAAAGAAAATCGAGGAATTGGATAAGCAAAACAAAAAACCCAAATTTATGTATGTCGTTCCCGATTTCCAAAATCCGACCGGAATTACGATAAGTCTTGAAAAGAGAGAAGCGCTTCTCGATTTGAGCTATGAATACAATATCCCCGTTCTGGAGGACAGCCCCTATCGTGATTTGCGCTATTATGGCGAAACCATCCCCTCAATTTACGAACTTGACCGCAAACGCGGAGGCGGGAATGTTATCGGTCTCTATACTTTTTCCAAACTGTTTTGCCCTGGTGTTCGAGTCGGATTCAATATCGGTCCCGAATGTGTTATTGAAAAAATGACCAATATTAAAGAGGGTAATGTCCTTAATACCCCGAAATACAATCAGGATATGTGCACAGCATTTCTCACGGAAATGGGCTTGGAAGAACATCTCGAGAAATGTAGGAATTATTACCGAGAGAAACTCGAGGTATTCCTGAAAACGATGGAAGAATATTTCCCGCCCGAAATGGGCGTTACATGGACAAAACCCGAGGGAGGGCTATTCCTCTGGGTTACCGTTCCAGAACATATCGATACACTTGAGCTGTTTTACGAGGCAATAAAATTCAAGGTTGCATTTGTTCCGGGCGATGTATTTTATGGCGAGAATCCGGCGAAGAATCACATGAGAATCAATTTCTCATTCGCCTCTAAGGAGCAGCTTTCGGAAGCGGTCAAGCGGCTTTCCGACTTGATGAAATCCGGATAACTAATCGATACATAAAATCAAGCAAACGACGAGGTAATGATGTCAGATTCGATTATGTATTATTCAACAAACAAGAAAGCGCCGCGGGTGGCTTTCGATGAAGCTCTAATAAACGGACAGGCTCCCGACGGCGGTCTGTATATGCCGGAGAGGATTCCTAAGCTATCGACCGAGACGATTAGGTCTTTCAAGGACATGGAATTTTTCGAGATTGCATATCATATCGGCAAATCGTTTCTTGGCGAACTTATCGATGACGATTCGCTAAAAACTATCACGAGGGATGCGTATAATTTCACCGTTCCAATCGAGAATGTGTATGAGCGCAAATATATTCTTCGTCTCGACCGTGGACCGACGGCATCGTTCAAGGATTTCGCTGCAAGGATGATGGCGCGGCTTATGCAGTATTTCATTACAAAGACCGAGCGCAAGCTTTTAATCCTGGTGGCGACATCGGGGGATACCGGTAGCGCAATCGCAAATGCTTTCTATGGGCTCGATAATATCGAGGTTGCCGTTCTTTTCCCGGAGAATGAAGTGTCCGAACGACAGCGAAAGCAGATGACAACGCTGCAAAAGAATATCACCATCCTTGCGCTCGATGGCAAATTCGACGATTGCCAGAAACTTGTTAAACAGGCGTTTTCCGACCCCGAACTGGACTATCTCGACCTGTCATCGGCTAATTCGATTAATTTTGGAAGGATTTTACCGCAGACAATCTATTATTTCTATTCTTATGCTAAACTCGCCAAAGCGAATGAAAAAGTCATAATATCCATACCATCCGGCAACTTTGGCAATATGATGGGCGCGATTATCGCATCGAGAATGGGATTGCCGGTCGAGAGGTTTATTATCGCAACTAACGAGAATGACGAGTTCCCGAAATTTCTTGAATCGGGAGATTATCATAAAATCGAACCATCGAGAAATTGCCTGTCCTCGGCGATGAATGTCGGACATCCAAGCAATCTTGCGAGACTAGTCGATTTGTTCGACGGACATCTGGATACATCCGGCGAGCTTAACAAGATTCCGGATATGGAGAAACTGCAGAGGCTTATTTACTCCATCAGTATCGATGATACGGAAACACGACAGACTATTATCGAAGCTTACAAGCAGTGTGAAATCGTGCTCGAACCTCACGGCTCGGTTGGGTGGGCGGGACTTCGGAATTATCTTAAAGACAATGGCAATGACAGCGAGAAGCTTTATATCTCTGTCGAGACCGCTCATCCCGCAAAATTCCCCGAACAGATTATCGAGTTACTCGGTATCGACCCCGAATTGCCACCGGCATTGCAGGGACTCGAGGAAAAACCGGAGTTCTTCGATAAAATGGGTATTACTTATGAGCAATTCAAAGAGTATTTGATAAATAACTATTAATTTTGCCCCAAACCGACAAGATTGGTTATCAATCATCGGTTGCACTCCGCACCCCCGAAGAGTTTAGCCACAGAGAACACAGAGAAAAGAATACCTAAAAATATTCACTGCAAAGACTGCAGAGAGCACAAAGAAAAAACCTTTGCGAGTTTTGCGGTAAAAGAGGAAGCATTGCATTAAGTGTGGCTTAGACAGGTTCTAATGTTTTGTATGCAAAAGAGTTACGATGAATTATCTTCGTGTAATGAGAGAAATGAAAAACCCCCTTATCGATGAGGGGGGTTTTTTATTTGCACGACAAGTCGTGCTGCGATTGAACGCAGGGAATTTTGTTAACGGCCAAATTTTGCTTTGCCGGAACCGGAACCGCCATGAAAATCCTTTTGCATGTTTTCTCTGTTTTTTTGCATTTCCTTGCGTTTCTCCTTGATAACATCCTGCACTTTCTCGCGTTGTTCCACAGTGAGGACATCACGAATATCCAGCAGGATTTTGACGCGAAGCATTTTAAGAGTCTGTTCCTTTTCAAGAACCGTTTGAATGGCTTTTTCGATTTCCGAGCTTTTAACCTCGGGGTCGCCAATTAAAGCAGTAAGGTCGATTTCAGCTTTTTCTTCATCGGCTTTGAGGTCGGCAACTTTCTTGGCGCCGGTGGTTCTTATTTCTTCAATCTGTTCCACCTGCTCTTCGGAAAGCCCGATTTCATCGGCAAGTTTATCGACTTTGTCCCAGCCTCTCATTCCACCAAAATCTCGACCGGCTCCGGCTACGCCACGCGTTCCCATTCCCGGTCCGTGTGCCCAAACAAGCACTCCAACGATAATCACCGCCGCTGCGATAATAATTGAGCGTTTCATTTTAAACCTCCTTGAAATTAGTTTTACTTCCACTTTCTATTCTCGAATTCTCCGTGTGGTCTTTCGCCTTTGTGAAATTCTCTAATAAGTTCCATCATCTTTTTTCGGAACTCGATTTCAAACAGGACATATTTTGCCTGCTGTTCCGCAGAAAGGATTTTCGGCAGTTCATCAAAAAGCTCGATTTTAATATCACATTCGGTTTTTTGAGCCGCCTTAAGTTCATCGATAATCCCCAGAATTTCGATAGAATCGGTGCCGCTTTGCAAAACCTCGCCAAGTTCACGAACCAATATCATTTGCCTTTCACGCAATGAATCCTCGGCAAGACGGAAACTGTTGAGAAGCGGAAAAACTACCACTGCTTGTTCCTGCGAAAGGTCGAGAGCCTCGGTGAGTTTCCACATCTTGAGTGTCTCAATCCTTTCCATTACTTTGGGCGAAGGACCTCTTCCGGGCATAATATCGCCCATGAATTGGGCAGCTAAAGCTCCGATTAGTATCGATGATATTAACAATGCGCATTTCATATCTTATTAACCTCCAATTTATCAAATTTCTTTTGCCAGAGCAATCAAAAACTCCTCTTGTTCATCTTCAGAAAGGAGAGAAATAGCATCCTCAATTTCTGTCTCCTCAAGATATACATTTGCAATCGAATCTATTTCCGTTCCCAGCATTCCATAAATCAGCTCATCTTGTGGAATATCGCCGGCTTTCTCCCAGATATCGCTATCGGAAAAGAAAAACAATTCGGATTCTGTAATTTGCCCGTTGCCAAACGGATTTAGTGCCACAAATGCGATAAGTAAAAGTAATGCGGATGGAACAAGCACAGCGCGTACTTTTACAGTAGTTCTGTGCCTGCGCATTTTGAGCCACATACCACGACGAATTTCATCCGATTCTCGCGATGTTAACACCGGTTCCGTTGAATCCAGCAAATCCTTTATTTTTTTATCGTATGTATCGAGCATTTCAATCCTTCTTAAGCGGTTCTAATTTTCAAATTCATCCGGTAAAGCCCTTAATAAAAATTTTTTCATTTTCTTATTTGCACGATGGAGAAGAGCTTTGATTGTGCCTTCCGCGATGCCCATGATTTCCGCTGTTTCACTGGTCGAGTATTCTTTTTCCATCCGAAGCACAAACGTCATCCTTTCTTTGGGCGATAGTGTTCTCATTGCTTCTGTGATGGCTTTTCTGTGAGCGTTTGCATCGATTTCGGCATCCCATTTTGGATGTGAACCGAATCCGAAAAGCTCCTCGACTCCCACGAAGATTTTCTTTTTTCGATAGCGTGAGATGCAAATCCTTGTTGCAATAGTTTCGAGCCACAACCGCAAACTCGATTCTCCTCTAAACTTTTTTAAAGAGCGATATGCACGATAAAAGGTTTCCTGAACTGTATCGAGAGCGTCATCGCGATTGTCGAGCATCCTGAATGCAAGCCTGAATATAGATTTCTGGTTTTCAAGCATGAGCTGGTCGAAAGCGTTCCGGTTACCATCTTGAGCTTTCTTGACAAGTTCCCACTCAACATTTTTGCTCCTTTGTTCTTTCATCGTTTCCATAATTATAGACGCCCGTCATATCGAATAGGTTTACAAAAAACAAAAGAATTATTTGAGGATTGTAAATGAAATTTTTTATCCAGTGGATATTGCTTCATTTTTTTAACGAATGAAATTCTTGTATTTGATAGCGCCTTAACCACCGGAAGCCAATAAAAAAAATCTACAATATGAAATTAGCGATTATCAATGATGTTTAATAAAAAAGTTGAAAAAAGAATTTGACAACAATCGCTCCAATCAATAGCTTACTTGGCATTTGATGTTACCAATCTTAAGCTCAAAGGTAGAAGGGGGGGAATAAAGATGGACAAGCCGTTTCCAATCTGTTTAAAATGCAATAAGGGAGTGCTGATACCACTATCGGATTATGGTCGTGATGGTGCATCTATTATGTATAAGGCATGGGTTTGTTCAAACCCGGAATGTGGTTTTTCCATTCGTATAGATAATGGCGAGGTTAGTTTCAGCCTTGTAACTGAATATACAACCAAGTAGATTGTCTAAAAGAATTCGCTTATATTCAAATGAAGCTCTTTGCTAATGCTGTGAAGGGCTTTTTTTTTACCGGAACTCGAATCCGGAATATCATTCTTAATTCGGATATTTCGCAATTATCAACCAACATAATACAACGAAAATTCAAGCCACAGAGGGTACAGAAAAAAATAACAAGGATAACCAGGATTAGTCAGGATAACAGGATGAGCAGGATTTTTTTCTTTCATGCAAATTGAGAATCGAAGCATCTTATTTCGAGAAACGCGAACAAAGCAAGATTCTTTGCCTATTTTTTTTGTTTCTTTCTATCCTCTGTGTTTTTTTCTCTATGAACTTTGTGGCTGAAGCGTCATCGATTATTAGATTTTATTTGTGGAATATGTGGGCTAAATCTGATTTCAATTTGGAAGATACATTTACTTTAGTTGTTTGAAAATATCAATATGAATTTGATATTATTTTGTTATTTTAACGATTCAAATGGTTTCTTTATGCTTTGAATTATTATGAAAATTAAAATGAGAAATGTCACTCTTATTATTGTGTCGATTCTAATCGCAGTTGTTCTGTGGCTTCTTGTTATCACGGAACGCGAATATGAAGCGGATATCTATGTTCCTCTGGTTATCACCGATATACCCCAGAAATACATGATTGCCAGCAAAGTTCCTACAATTGTTCACATTCTGGTTCGTGCACGCGGGAAGGACCTCCTGGCAGAAATGCTAACAAGTGGAAAAGCCGAAATTTCGCTCTCAAATTTTTCCTATGGGCGAAAGACAATAACTTTGAGCTACGATTATTTTGAGCTTTATTCGCAGGACATTCGATTGGTTGAAATTGTCTCACCAAAGGAAGTTATCATAGACCTTGACCGTAAGGATACAAAAAAAGTTCCGGTTTTTTCAAAACTTGTCATTATACCCGCCGATGGAATGGTCTGTTCGGTGGAACCGGAATTCGAACCCACCGAGGTTACACTCGATGGACCCGAATCGAAATTGAAGAAGATTTCAGAGGTTCATACAGTTGCGGAAACACTGCGAGGATTTAACACTTCTACATCGGTTCTGGTGCCATTGATTTCGCCCGATGATTTTGTAAATGCTATTCCCGATACGGTTGCAGCGCTACTCGAAATCGAGCCGCTTGCCCAGCGAAGGATAGATAATATCGATGTTAAACTGGTAGATTCCCAGCGCAGCAAGGGAACGATTGAACCTAATAAAATCGCAGTTATTATTACCGGTGCAAGTTCGGATGTTGACATTGTGAATAAATCTCAGATTAAGGCTTTTATTGCATACAAAGATAGCCTCAGTTCCGCAACCGAGATAAAACCTACAGTTACAGTTCCAGTAGATGTGCAAATTATCGGCACGGACCCGGAGTATATAAAATTCACTCCACAGGGGCGTTCGAGGTGATAGTTCTGGGAATCGAAACATCCTGCGATGAGACTGCTGCTGCAATTCTAAAAAATACTCAAATTGTCGCGGAGGCTGTTTTCAGCCAAACAGAACATGCGCAATATGGTGGCGTGGTTCCTGAACTCGCAAGTAGAGACCATATTAGAAAGCTTCCACCGATGGTGATATCCCTTTTTAAGGATTCCGGAATCGAGCCAAAGGCTATCGATGCAGTTGCCGTAACAGCGGGACCGGGATTGCCGGGTGCATTAATAATCGGTGCTTCTTTTGCAAAAGCTTTTGCTTATGCAAACAAAATCCCGATAATAGCTGTGAACCATCTCGAGGGGCACATCTTTGCTGTAAGCCTTACCTCTCGAATATTGCCCCCCTTTCTTATCCTGCTTGTATCGGGAGGACACACCGAAATAGTCAGTGTCGATGATTTGGGTGTTTATCATACATTGGGCGCTACCCGTGATGACGCCGTCGGCGAGGCTTTCGACAAAGTGGCTCAAGCAATAGGATTGCAATATCCCGGGGGACCGCAAATACAGGAGATTGCCGGTTCGGGCGATAAAGATGCAATACATTTCCCCCGGGCAATGATGAATTCCGGTGATTTTGATTTCTCATTCTCGGGGCTTAAAACCGCTGTGCTGAACCTGCTCGATGAATGGGGAACGAAAAAAGCCGCAGAAAATATTGCGAATATTGCAGCATCGTTCCAGGAGGCTGTTGTGGATACACTACTTGGAAAACTTGCATTTGCAGTTGAGCGAACCGGTATATCGAAAGTCGCAATTGTCGGGGGAGTGGCATCGAATCGAAGGCTTCGCACAAAAGCCGGTGCAAAGAAATGGGAATTATTTATACCAGAAAGCAAATACTGCACGGACAATGCTGCAATGATAGCCGCTGCGGGACTGTTTCATCTCGAACGCGGCGAATATTCAAAACTCAATTTTACAACAAAGCCTTCATGGAAGATAGATGAAGTTTAATAGGTCCGTTATCAGTTGCTATATGCCGTGTAAAGTGCAGTGTGCATTATAGATGTTAGCGCTTGAATTTTTTAGATAGTTCTTCAAATCTAAAGCGGAACGGAAAATGAGGCAATAATCGAAAGTCAATTCTTATCGCGCAACTCATGACCTATAACAGATGACACATAATTTCTTTATAAAGAATTTCGGCTGCAGACTCAATCAGCATGAGGGTGATATTATCGCTGAAAGAATGCTCGATCAAGGGCATAATCGAACTCAGTGGAAAGATGCCGATGTGGTAATAGTCAACGGGTGCGTAGTAACTGCTCGCGCCGACAGGAAACTTCGACAGTTCATCCGCAAAGTGCATAGAGAAAACCCCGATGCAACAATTTTACTCACCGGTTGCACTGCGAAAGCGATTTCTCTTCAACTTTTACCTGAAATCGAAGGTGTAGAGACAGGTTTGAAATCGAACTCTGCGATGAATATGCTGCAATTACCAGATTTTCCGAGAATTACCGGAAGTGGGATAACCAGAACCCGCGCATGCCTTAAAATTCAGGATGGCTGCGATAGAAAATGCGCATACTGCATTGTTCCGCTGGTGCGGGGGAATTCCCGCTCTCGACCCATCGATGATATTGTCGAACAGGTTAGTATCTTTGTCGATACAGGATTCAAGGAAATAGTTCTTACCGGTGTCGATATCGGCGACTGGCGACAAAATTCATTGCGCCTGCCCGACCTCATGCGTAAAATTCTCGATAAAACGGGGATTTATCGTCTTCGCCTGTCATCACTCGAACCGCCGGGATTGACAGGTGAACTAATCGAGCTTATTTCAATTGAATCGCGCATAGCGCCGCATATCCATATACCGCTCCAATCGGGTAGCTATCGGCTTTTGCGGGAGATGAACCGTCCGCAATACAATCCCGATGAAATAGTTGAAAAACTCGAAATACTTCGTGACGCTCGACAGGATATTTGCTTCGGGACAGATATTATCATAGGCTATCCCAGGGAGACAACGGACGATTTCGGATGCACCGCAGAACTTCTGCAAAGTGGCATTTTTGCTTATGCTCATATTTTTCGTTTCTCGCCGCGACCGGGAACAGCTGCGTTTAAACTGGAGAAAATAGATAATACTACAGTTGACATTTTAACTCGAATCTTACACGATATTGACAAGAGAAATCGAAGAAATTTCGCTCGAAATTTCATCGGTCGAAAACTTGAGTTTATTGTAGAACGCTCTTACGGAAATATTGCTTCCGGTCGCACTGCGAATTATCTCAAAGTCCATGCTCACGGCAAAGTTAGGCAGGGCGATACTGCCGATGTTATGGTTAAATCGACCGGTGAAATGATGCTCGAAGGCGAGATTGTCATTTAGCATTGGGTATTTAATCCGCATTTTTCACAAAAAAAAACACGATAATTAAAAAGACTTTAGTCACGGAGAACACGGAGAAAGATATTTAAGTTGGGGGGGGTTCAATTCTCAACTCGCACTAGGGTATCTCAATTTCAACGGTATCGCTTGTGAATACCCAATACCCATATCCCGGATAGATGAAATCCGCAATATAATACGCCTGCGCTTCGCCATCGAGACCGAATATATCGCCGGTTACTTCCGGTAGATAGCTAATTACCGAATCATCCACCGTAATCGATGGCGCACCGAGCATATTCCACCCTCGATAGAGCGTATCGGTAATAATTGTCGCTTCGCTCGTGCCATTGATTGCAAGTAATGTATCGAGCGGTGATGCCAGCCAGAAAGCGGTTCCAGATGTTACGGTATCGATAATATTATAAGCTTTACTTACATTATCCCATGCCCAGGCGGGATAAATGTAGAACGGGAACAAATCCGCGAGCGCAAATGTATCGTTGAATGGGCTCGAGAGAAGATTCCAACCGGTGAAAATTTCACACATTACTTCAGCTGGTTCATTGGGAAAGACATCGAAAATTATGCTCGATGGATACGAAGGTCCGATATGAATATTGTTATTCGCAATCTGCGTGTAAGTATCGAGTCTAAAAGGTTCTCCTGTGTTTGAATTCGATTCGTATCGGTCATAAAGAGCGGAACATATCCCTATTCGGATTCGATGCTCCTCCTCGAATGAAATCGCAATATTACCGAGTTCGATTTCAAATTCATACACCTCGCCGGGTGTCATAAAGACCTCGTGGTCTCTGCCCTCGCGGAAGCGAGCGCCCAGCGCACCATCGAAAACAAGAAACGGCGTACCGGATGGATATACATCCTCCAATCTAACCATGAAATCTGTATCCACACAGTCGGAGCTGGCAAAAAGCCGTAGCTTAACTCGACCAATAATTCTTACCGACTCATCGAGAACATCGCTTGTGAAAATAACTCCTTGAGGAGATAAATCTTGTAGAAGTTGGCTCCGTGGACCGGAACCGCCCAATCCAAATAGAAAGAGCGAGATAAGATTTCGACCGCCGGTGTGATACATCGGTGCATCGGGGTCATGATAATATGTCAAAAAAGTATCGAGAGAATCAACCGCATCGGTGAGTGTGTTGTCAAAGTGAAGGAATAGCGAGTCCTTTTGTGTTTCTTCGGGGGGCCAATGCGAGAATTCCTTCCAGTAGCAACCATCGAGAGTATCGGCGGTATCGCCCATAATATAAACTCTCACAGCCGAAGTATCCTCGATACCGTTATCCTCATCTTTGAGATAATGTGCGAACCAGAGAGTAGCCAGCGGTTCGATTGTCCAGAGGCTGTTTTCAGGATAAACCAATGCGCCCTGCGTTCTGGTGTTCCAATGCCCATGTGTCCATGGACCGATGAGCATCTTCTGTGTGCCATTCGCACCGCTTGCGCCCTCATACTGAATTCGATAAAATGCATCGACATTTCCCTCGAGAAAAGTATCATACCATCCACCGATGTGATAGAAAGGCACATTGATTGAATCGAGGCGGGTGAAGATATTTAACCTGTCCCATTCTTCGCTATAGATATAGTTTTCGACAAACAAATCCCGCATGTGCGTCAATCCATAAAGGGACATCCAGCTGTCGATTTGCTCCCTGCGATAACATCCACCGGGGAATATACCATGTTTATGCATATCAGATGCTGCACATGCCACGAAACCGCATACGAGATGAGGGGGATTTGCTGCCATACACAGGTATCCGATAATTCCGTGGGCGGAACCGCCGTAATAACCGATTTTTCCATTACACCACGGTTGAGCGGCGAGCCATTCCACAGTATCGAAACCATCGCGGCGCTCTCCCCATCCATTGTCGAGGAAAAGACTGTCAACACCCTCCGAATCGCCTCGCCCGCGGGGATCCTGACAGGCAAAACCGATACCATGCGTAAATAGTGAATCCCGGAAAGAGCCGCCGTCATTTCGTCCGTAAGGTGTCCGATTAAGCACGAGCGGTACAGGTCCTGAAGCGGTATCATCGGGAAGATACACATTTGTCGCAAGACAAACACTGTCCCTCATAGGAACCATGAATGTCGTTTGTGCAAAAACGATTTCACTCAGAATAATTAATACTGCGAAATTCCTGAAATATGTCATTCTTTTAACTCCTGCAATATAATTTACGGTATCTCTATTTCCACCATATCCATAGCGGCAACCCAATAACCATAGCCGGAACGGATGAAATCCACAATATCATACGCCTGTGCTTAGGTTCCCGTGTTGTCTGTGCTGTAAACACCCCGGCAAGCACGAGAGTCACAGCAATTTCAAGCCATATCTTATTTATACAATATATCACTTAAGAATGGATGTCAATAGTATGTTTTTTATGCTTCAGATGGTCACAATCTCAAAGGTAGAGCATATCTTTTTTTCTCAATGCTAATTTAGCATTGTTTTTTCTCAAAATCCTTGACCTTGTATTGCTAATTATCTAATATTGTAATTATCGATGTGGGAATTAAAATAATATAAGATAAAAAAATCGGAGGTGCAGATGAATAGCGAGCAAATCGCCGGAATGCGCGATGCGCACAGGATTTTGGCGGAATTTAAATTCGATCCATGTAAGCTCGAGCGCGGATATGCAAACAGGACACTGCATATCGACATCTCGACAAATCAAATCGAGTCGAGAGTTGTAACACAGCAGATGAAAGACCTGTGGATTGGCGGTAAAGGTTTCGACCTGTGGTTGATGTTTCAGGAGATTAACAAGGATACAAAGTGGGATAGCCCGGAGAACACGGTATGTTTCTCATCGGGACCGCTTGGCGGAGTTACATCGTTCCCCGGTTCGGGCAAAACCATTGTAACCGCTATCTCACCGATGACTCATTCCATTATGGACTGCAATGTCGGCGGATACTTTGGACCGTATCTCAAATTCTCGGGTTTCGATGCACTTTGTATAACCGGAAAAGCTCGGGAGGATGTGGTTGTTTATATCGATAGCGTGAACAACAAAGTTACAATCGAGACAGCACCGAAAGAATCTCTCGATGCGCATCTTCTCACCGAGGAACTCACCGAGTTGTATGCCGATAATGAACTCGGCAAGCGTAATGTTGCGGTCGTATGCGCCGGCAGCGCAGCGGAACATATCAGAATGGCGGTGCTAAATTTTTCGTTCTACGATTGGCGAAGACAGGTTCCCAGAATAAAACAGGCTGGACGCGGCGGTATCGGTCGAGTTTTCCGCGATAAGAAAATAAAAGCTATTGTTGTCCGCAAAGAGCAGGTAAATCCCGCATGGTCGATATCGAGTTCAAAGCAGGCATCGCACTTTGAAGGCAGTATTTGCCACGATTGCAGCGGTGTCGATGAATTGGAAGAGGTTAAACGGATTATTGCGCAATGGAATGCCGACCCGGAGTTTGTCATCGAGATGATGCAGGATGTTCAGGAGCGTGAGCGATACATTTCAGAAAAATCTATCGAGGAAATCACACAGATAACGCGGGTTCCCAAGGCGACTCTTTATCATATTGCCACATTCTACAAAGCCTTCAGTCTTGCACCTCGCGGCGAAACCGTGATAGAGGTTTGTATGGGAACAGCCTGCCATGTGCTTGGTGCGCAAAACATTCTCGAGGCTTTCGAGCGTGAACTCGGAATTAAATCGGGGTATACTACGGCGGATAAAAAATTCTCGCTCGAATCTGTCCGATGTCTTGGATGTTGCAGTATTGCGCCTGTTGTCAAAATCGGTGATGATGTAATCGGCAATGTTCAGGCAAAAGATGTTCCCGGAATCATTGCAGGGAAGCGTGGTGCAACTTCAAACCACTCGACAATCGCTTACACTGAGGGAGGTGAGATTCATGCCTGAAGATATTAAAAAAATTGCAGCTCACACAAACGATGAACTGAAAGCCTATAAAGCCGAAATTATGGTTTGCACTTGCACAGCCTGTGTAGCTGCAAAGAGTTATGAACTAATCGATGAATTAAACACCATTATCGAGCAGAAGAACTTAAGCGGCGATTTCCATGTAATTGCATCCGGCTGCAATGGTTTTTGTCCGGTTAGTCCAACTGTTATTATTCAACCGGAAGGTGTCTTTTATCAAGGTGTAAAAGAAACCGACCTCGAGGAAATTGTCGAGAAACACCTTGTGGGTGGTGAACCTGTTGAAAGACTTCTTCACGATGACCCGATTAATGGTAAAAAAATCGAAAGGAAAAACGATTTAAGATTCTTTAACAAACAAAAGCTTATAGCGCTTCGAAATCAGGGACTGATTGACCCGGAGAAAATCGAGCATTATATAGCTCACGGTGGATATAAAGCTATCGCTAAGGTATTGAATGAAAATAATCCCGAAGGCGTAATCGAGGAAATTGTCGCTTCGGGTATTCGCGGTCGAGGAGGTGGGGGTTTCCCCGCCGGTATTAAATGGCACTCTGGTCGAAAAGCCGCTATCGAGCGCGGAGAAATGCCTTACATTGTTTGTAATGCCGACGAGGGTGACCCCGGAGCATATATGGATAGAGGGATTATCGAGACCGACCCCCACACTCTTATCGAAGGAATGCTAATCGGAGCTTTTGCTGTCGGAGCAAAGGAGGGTTATATATATATCCGCAGGGAATATCCTCTCGCGCTTATCAGATTAAATAAAGCAATCGCTCAAGCGAGAGAACTCGGTTTACTCGGAATGAACATTCTTGATAGCGATTTTTCTTTCGATATTTACATACATCGTGGTGCGGGAGCATTTGTCTGCGGGGAATCCTCGGCACTTATGAAATCTATGACAGGCAATCCGGGGGAACCACGCGCTAAGTATGTCCACAATGTCGAGTACGGATTTCGAGATAAACCGACTGTGCTCAATAATGTCGAGACATGGGCAAATATACCTGTGATTATCGATAAAGGCGCCGGGTGGTTCGCAGCGATAGGCACCGGCGATGTCTCGGAAAATCCATGGAACGGTTCATCGGGAACAAAGGTTTTCTCGCTTGTTGGAGATGTGAACAATGCGGGTCTTGTCGAGGTTCCGATGGGGACAACACTCCGCGAGATGATATTCGATATTGGCGGAGGTATTCCCAAAGACAAAAAATTTAAAGCTGTCCAGACCGGTGGACCATCCGGCGGATGTTTGCCGGAAAGCAAACTCGACCTCCCCATAGATTTCGACACACTCACAGAGGCAGGATCCATGATGGGTTCGGGCGGTATGATTGTCATGGATGAGCATACCTGCATGGTCGATGTTGCACAATATTTTATCGATTTTCTTGTCGATGAATCCTGCGGGAAATGTACTCCCTGCCGCGAAGGGCTTTACATCATGAGTAAAATACTTCACAGGATAACCGCCGGGGAAGGCAAAGAAGGCGATATCGAACTTCTCGAAGAGCTTAGCGATACTATTAAGGAAGCGAGTTTGTGTCAGCTTGGCGGAAGCGCTCCTAATCCGGTGCTATCTACAATTAAATATTTCCGCGAAGAATATGAAGCTCACATATATGATAAAAAATGTCCGGCAGGAGTGTGCAAAACGCTTATTTCATATAGCATCAACGAGAATTGCACCGGGTGCACTCTATGTTCCAAACACTGCCCTGTAGATGCAATTATCGGTACGGTTAAAGAGATACATGAAATTGATATGGAAAAGTGCATTAGGTGCGGTGTCTGTTATGAAGTATGCAAATTCGATGCTGTGGAGGTGAAATAATCATGGCTGACAAAATAAATATCACGATAAATGGTAAAGAAATAAGTGTTGTGAAAGACACATATCTTATCGATGCAATCGAGAAAGCCGGATTTTGGGTGCCAACTTTATGCAGACATGAGGACCTCGAACCCGCCGGCAGTTGCAGACTCTGTCTCACGGAAATCGTGCTTCCAAACGGAAGAAAGAAACTGGTAACAGCATGTAATTATCCTATCCGCTCAGAAATCTCTGTCGATACAGAAGCGGAAACAGCTAAAAAACATCGCAGGATGATTATCGAGATGTATCTCGGGAGATTTCCCAATGTGAAAATTATTAAAGAGCTTGCAAAATTACTTGGAGTTACGGAATCGAGGTTTGTTACAGATGCTGTCGAAGAAGCCGAGGATGCTTGTATTCTCTGTGGAAGATGTCGCCGTGCATGTAATGAGTTCACTCTCGAGCGAATTATCGATTTTGCAGGACGCGGTATAAAACGGCACATGACAATGCCGTTTGGGAATATCGACCCGCATTGTATTGGCTGCACATCTTGCGCTTATGTATGCCCGACAGGTGCAATTAAAATTGTCGATGACCTTAATAATCCCGTTGACCCTATAAAAATCCGCGACCATGGCATGAAAGTGAATGCCGAAATGGCGCGGCTCGACACGGGACAATGCCGCATGAGACAGGTCGGAACAGCGAATATTGTCGATGTCATGGATGCTTACGACTTGCTCCCGTGCCACAATTACAAATTCGGTTCCTTGCCGGATGCAAAGAAAATATACTCGAATGTATTCCGTGATAATTACTGGACACAAGGGATGTCTGACGGTTGCTGGCTTGGATGCTCGATGGCGTGCGCTAAAATTGCTGAAAAATTTGAATTGAAAACGGGACCTTATAAAGGTGATAAAGTTCCGGTCGATGGACCTGAATACGAGACATGTGCCGCTGCTGCAAATATGGGATGCTTCGACCCGGAATTTACACTCGAATTTAATTTTTACTGCGACACTTATGGTATCGACACAATATCTGCGGGAACCGGTATCGCTTTTGTTATGGAGGCATTTGAAGCCGGGCAGATAACACTCGAGCATACCGGTGGTCTCGATTTGCATTTCGGCAATAGCGATAATGTACTCGAGCTATTGCATCAAATGGCTCGCGGCGAGGATTTTGGTGTCGATGTCGGGCAGGGAAGCCATTGGCTGAAAGAAAAATGGGTGCGCGAATACGGCGCTGATGAAAAATTCCTTAACGATATAGCGATGGAGGCAAAGGGTCTCGAGGTCTCGGAATATATGACCAAAGAATCGCTGGCACAGCAGGCGGGTTATGGTCTCTCTATCAAGGGACCGCAGCACGACGAAGCATGGCTTATTTTCATGGATATGGTGAACAATCAGCTTCCAACATTTGCAGACAAAGCGGAGGCACTTTACTATTTTCCGCTATGGCGAACATGGTTCGGATTATGGGGGCTTTGCAAATTACTATGGAACGATGTTACACCTGCGGATAATTTCAAGGAATCTGAAGCCGCAAAGGTTCCCGACCATGTGTATAACTATATGCGTTTTGTCGAGGGCATGACCGGTATAGAGATGAATCCCGATGTAATGCTCGAGCAATCGGCGAGGGTATATAATCTTCAGCGGTGCATTGTGCGAATGCTCGGTTTTGGCACACGGGAATACGATAAGATGCCATATCGTGCGATGGGTCCGGTAACAGTGGAGGAATACATTTCTCGACAAGACAGATATGATAAGCAGCTCAGGGAACTTATGAATATCGAGCCGGATAGGCTTTCTACCGATGAGAAAATCCGTCTTCATCGCGAATATCGGGAGGTGCAATATGAGAAAGCCACCGATGCTGCATATCTTCGCCGCGGCTGGACAAAGAACGGTGTGCCAAAAATTTCGCGATTAAAGGAGCTTGGTATAGACCTTCCCGAATTGGTCGAGATTATCAAGGATGACCGGGAAGATTGAAATTAGATTTTCTTGAACAGCGAAATCATTTCCAACAGTGATTCGGTAGCCTGCCAGCCTTTGTTGCCGGCTTTGGTGCCGGCTCGTTCGATTGCCTGCTCGACTGTGTCTGTGGTCAGGATACCATAGGCAAGAGGGATGCCTGTTTGAAGCGAAACCGATGCGATTCCTTTAGTAACCTCGGCGGCGACAAAAGAGAAATGCGGTGTATCACCACGAATAACCGCACCCAGACAAATTATGCCATCGTATTTGCCGGTTTCAGCTATTTTCTTTGCAGCAAGTGGTATTTCGAACGCTCCCGAAACCCAAAATACTTCTACTTTATCCATGTCTGTGCCATGACGGGAGAGATAGTCGATTGCACCATCGAGAAGTTTCCCCGAAACGAATTCGTTAAACCTGCTGATAACTATCGCTAGATTTAATCCGGCACCTGTGAAATCCCCTTTATGCTCTTTCATTATTACCTCACTTTAATAAAAGCCTCGCATCCTGTGTCTCCTGATTATAATAAATAATCGGGTTCTTTTCGCCGGTATCTGTATTAATCTGTGAGCCCTTGACATCTATCATCTTGTTAGATTCAAGACGGACAATGCGACCATTGTCGATATCGAACGAAATTTTGCCTTTTACTTCACCTGCCATTTTCATATCTATTTCATAGATAACATCTTCAGATTCAGATTCACCCTTTTGTGTGATATCGACTTTACCGGTAGTGTTGCATATTATACATCGAAAGCCCTCGAGCATAATGAAATCGACAACTTCATAAGTCATGTAAGTCTTCTGCGTCATTATACCATCCTCATCCTCGATAGTTGTATCCTGTTCCTCAATCCAAGAATAGCCGATATATACATTTTCTCCGGGCACCGGAAAAGTGAGAATAAAGGAAATGGGTGAAATTTCTTCCTTGCGGTATTCCTCATCGAGGTCAACGCCTTCAATTTCTTCCATACTGCCTGTGGTATCGAGTATTACTGTCAGTTCAAGGTCGAGCATATCATCGACCTCCTCGGAACTTTGCAGTTGATTATTTTCAAACACTCCCACACCCACATCGATGAATTTGTAATCCATTTTCGCAGCGCCGCCCTCTCCGGATTCGATTACTGTAGTCTCAAATGTAACATCACCTTTGACAAGTCGAGTATATGACATCCCCTGCTCGGATGCCTGGATATATTTCTGCACCATTGTTCTATATGACGATGTTTTACCGACTGCGGGTGCGTATGAAAGCTTCACACCTCCTTTGGGCATCTGGATTTTTTCGCCGCCACCACAGCCTAAAAATGTGATTAAAACAGCAAATCCAATTAGCAAGCAGATTCTCCGGGTCATATCTCCCCCTATGGTTTGTTTTTAAAATTGTTTTTTCGTGAAAACGTTACCTGATAATAATATTAGGAATCAAAAATCAAAATGACAAATTGTTTTTCCCTCGATAGTTATCAAAGCAATTTGGATTTTAAAACAGTAAATTGGTTTAACAGCTTACCTATAAAGACTCAGTTTTCGAACTGAATGTAAAATTTTCGCTCATTATTGCCGGGACTTTTATCCAACTGCCAACTCGCTCCGGTCTGCTCATTGCAATAATATTTTGTAAAAACACAACCAGCGATTCATTAAATCGCAGGTTCTTCACAGGTGCAGCAATCTTGCCATTATCGATAAGGAAAAATCCATCACGGGTCATGCCGGTGAGGAACATCTGCCTGCGGTCAACATGCCGAATATACCACAATCTTTTCACAAGAAGCCCATGCTTGCAGTCTGCGATAAGGTCTTCGAGCGAATTATCCTCGCCAGCCATAAATACCGGATATATGAGAGGATCCGGTTCCGTTCCTTTTTTACTTGCCCAATAACGGTTGTGAATGAGGCGATTAACGGTACCATCTTTAAACCACACAGTTCTTCGTGCAGGTAAGCCATCCTCACCGAATGGTGAAGCCGGCAGGTCGGGGTCATCGATCTCGGTTGTTATTGTTAATTTATCACTGAGAAATTTCTGCCCCTCTTTCCCTGCGAATACAGTCGAGCCTTCTTCAGCATCGCGAGCGTTCATATCCCATGCAAAATATTCGAGTAGGTCGAACACAGCTTGTGGTTCAAAGATGACAGTATAATCCCCCGGCTCGATGTCCCTTGGATTCTGTGCTGCAATTGCGGTTTCCAAGGCGCGTTGAGCCATAGACTCGACATTGACCTGTGCGACCGACTCGCCATTCGCCGATGCGTGTCCGCTGCCGTTAGGTCCATGAATTGTTGACGAATAATCCAGATTCGAGGATTTATGAAAAGCAAACAGCTTTTCCGAGTTTGCCAGCGCCTGAGTATTATAACTCGCTTCGAAAAGCCCGCTTGCTTTGTAGCCCGCCGCTTTTGCCATTGAAACAACTTTATGGATTTCCACCGCTATATCCGATGGTGTGAGCTCGGCTACATCCTCGAAAAAGCTCGGTGGAAGAACCGGATATTCCTGCGGCTCGATAGGAGGCATAAATTCCGGGTCATCGGGTGAATTATTTGCGATGTCTTCGGCTCGCTCAACGAGCTTCGCAATAGATTCCTCGTCCATCTTGTTCGTAATCGAGCTACCGTGCTTGTTCCCGAATGCGACAACCAGTCTAATGTTTTCTTCTTCACCACCCATGTTCTGGGTGATAGCATTCTCGCCGAATCGTGTAGCAAGGCTGTAGTTATGATAATATTCCGCTTGCGCATGTGGCGCTGTAACTTTCGACAGAACGCTGTCCAGTAATGCTTTTATATCGTTTTTGTCTCTCATAATTGTGCACCTCCAACATCGATGTTACGGAACCGGCAATGACTTGCGCCGTGTGTCATGCGCATCGTTTGCATCGGTTCGCCTTTGCCGCAATTCATTATACCGTGCGGTTTCCAGTAATCTTTCCCCGCAATGCCATCGCAACTGCCCCAGAACTGCCTTGTTTGTGCCTGATAGGTAACTTTTTTTAACGGGCGTGTCTTTTTGCCACCTTCGATTAGCCAGAACATATCGCCCCCGAACTGGAAATTGTTCCGCATCTGGTCGATTGAGAAACTTCCCATGCCCTCGATATAAATACCCTTATCGACACCGGCTATAAGGTCTTCCGGTGTGATATTGTTATCCGTTCCTGGCTCCATGTAAAGATTCGGGATACGATTTATCGGGAAATGGTTAAATCCATCGGAACGGCAGCAGCCATTGGATTTGTCCAGGTCGATGATGGGCACGGTTTCGCGAGTCGTGCCAAGATTGGCCAGGATACCATCCTTTATCATCGCGAATTTCTTCATCTTAACGCCATCATCATCGTAGAACCAGCTTCCAACTCCGTTCTCGAGGTTGTTATCCACGGTGAAATTGACTATATCGCTGCCGTATCGCATCTTTCCAACATCTTCAGGGTAGATAAAACTGCGTCCCGCCATATTGGCTTCCCAGCCGAGAATGCGGTCGAGTTCGGTGGGATGACCGACAGACTCGTGCATCGTAAGCGCAAGATGATATGGGTCGAGAACCAGGTCCATGACACCTTGCGGGCAATCCTCCGCATTGCATTTGATAACGGCTTCCTCAGCCCATTTCTTTGCATTAGTGACAAGGTCGATATTACGGATGAATTCGTATCCCGCCTGCATTGCACCGCCTTGATAATCTCTTGTCTGTGACTCGGATCCGACAACGGCAATAGCGGAAAGCATCGGATTGGCAAAGTGATTCGTAAGATCGAGATAGCTGCCATCTGTATTGGCGATTATGCGATGCGTTTTTATAAATTGCAAGAAACCCCATGCCATGACGATATTTGGAACATTAAGAATCGTATCACATGCCGAAAGAAGCAATTCCGCTTTCTCGGAATTCGGCACTGTGAACGGGTCTTCTACGCACGGTCCGACACAAGTATCGTTATATGCTTCTTCCGGCGCCATTTTTGCAGGAGCATCTTTAGGCACCTTTGCGGAGGCTTTTGCAGTTGCGACAGCCAGTTTCGCTGTCGTCGCGACATCGTTCTTGTTGAGGTGGGTACTCGATGCAAATCCCCATGCGCCATCGACAAGCACTCGCACGCAATAGCCGAAACTATCGGTCTCATCGATGAGTTTTAAAGAGCGCCGCTGCACATAAACGCGGTTCTGCCGCTCCTCGACTATGCGCATATCGGCAAAGCTCGCTCCTGCACTGCGAGCTATGTCGAGCGCAAGATCCGTATATTCCTTCATAAATACTCCTTTTTTATATCGATTGAATTTTTTATTTGACTTTTGCATTCAGAAATTTATTCATAATAACATCAATCTCAAAAAGTCAAATAACTTTTTTTTACTATAATCAAAAAAAATGAGAAAACCATGAATAAAGCCTATTTGTCCGCACTGATTTCGATATTAGTGGGTTCAATGTTCATCGGTTGTTCGGATGATCCGGCAGATAACTCGGAACCTCCCGATAGTGTCATACTACCTCTCGCTGTCGGCAATTACTGGACATTCGAAGACATTTCTTTCAATGCATCCGGCGATACGACAGGTGTGGATACAACAACTCTCTCGATAGACAGCACCGCGGTAATATCGGGAAGAACGGTCTATTACTGGCGATGGGATATAGCATCATATGAGAATTATGCCGATTTGATGGCAAATATCGATGATGGCTTATACCGATTTGGAACTGCAAGTTCCGGTGAAATCGATGAAGCCGAGGAACCGGAGCTTATCCTGATATATCCGGGTTCAGAAGGCGATACATTCATTGCGTTCGGAGAGGATTTTACAATCACGAGTACATCGAGCGAACAAATAGTTCCGGCAGGGACATTTATCTGCTATGAATACACCTATTCGGGAGATAATAAACAATATTTTGCGCCGGACTATGGCTTTATCGCAAGGGAAAAATTTATCGGCGAATACCTAATCGAAAATAGAAAACTCATCGATTATGAAATATCAAACTAATATGCCACTCAGAGAATTACTTCAGTCATATATTTCACAACGCTATTTTCTCGAGTTCCACTATAGCAGCATCGATATGACTATCCGGTAGTGTCATCGAGAATCTCACAAAGCCCTTGCCCGCAGGACCCATCGCCGAGCCGGGAAGCGCAACGATACCGGTTCGCTCCAGCAAAAAAACGCAGAAATCCACAGATGATTCAAATCGCTCGGGGATTTTCGACCAGATATAAAATGTTGTGCCGTAATTCATGCTTTCGATTCCAGCTTTATAGAGCGCATCGAGCCACTTTTGCACTCTTTGTGCATAGATATCACGAATATCCTGCGAAACCGCCCAATAATTATCGAGTCCGGCTTTACCGGCATTCTGCACAGCGCGGAATACTCCGGAATCGAGATAGCGCTTCACAGTCATCAGAGACGATATAACCTTTTCATTGCCCGCAATAAAACCGATTCTCCAGCCTGTCATGCAGAAAGTTTTCGAGAGCGAGTGAAATTCGCAAGCAACATCGAGAGCGCCGGGGATTTCAAGGAGTGAATGCGGCGGCTTATCGAAATATATCTCGCTGTATGCCGCATCGTTTGCAATTATGAAACCCCGCTTATGCGCGATTTCAACTAGTTCACGCCAGAAATCCTTTGTAACTACCGCACTGGTAGGATTATTCGGATAGTTTACCCATAAAAGTTTTATGCCATCCGGGATTTTATCGAGAGCGAGGATAAAATCATTTTCCTCGCGAATTGGAATCGCTATCGGGCAGGCGCCGGCAAACGCAATCCCGGCTCGATATACAGGATAGCCCGGGTCGGTATATGCGCTGATATCGCCAGAATTCAAAAGCGCAAGCGGCAAATGAAATATCCCCTCTTTAGTTCCAATTAGAGCGGCTATGTTTATATCCGGGTTGAGCTTGATTTTGTATCTATTCAGGAAAAAACGCGCGATGGAGTTGCGAAAACTTATATCTCCCTGATATGATGGGTAGCGATGGATTTCGGTATCGCTGAGTGATACAACCAGCGCGCCTTGAATTTCTTTCGGTGGCGCGAAATCCGGGTCGCCGACTCCCATATCGATAACACGGCGGGTTTTGGCTATCTCTTTCTTAAGGGCATTAAGCTCGGCGAATGCATAAGTTGAGAACTCCTGAAGTCTATCTGATGAATACTGCATTGTTTAACTCCTCGATTTAATGAATAATAGCGAGAAGCATAAGGAACGGCAAGAAAAATCGGATTATAGTTGTCGGTTGTCAGCAGTCCGTTGCGCCACGCTTCACTCCGAAGATTTTAGCCACAGAGAACACAGAGAAAGAAGGTGGTCGAGGGTAATCAGTTATAGGTTATCGGTGCCCGTCAGTTAAAGCAGACGGCAATGAAATATCTATATCCCCATCATAGCCGTTGGTTTTGACCAACGGGATAACCTCACCATTACTTCTTTTCTTCCACTTCGGCTTTGACAGGTATAATCTCCGGTTCGATAGGCAAATCCGTCCATGTATGTTCGACCCAAAGCATGTGCATCACGGAGAGGATATTGAATATTGTCCAGTATAGCACCAGTCCCGCTGGCAGTTTATAGAAAAAGAACATGAAAATAACAGGCATGATATACATCATCGCTTTTTGCTTGGGGTCGGAAATGGAAATTTTCTGTTGTACGAACATTGTAATACCCATAAGGATTGGCAGGACGAAATACGGGTCTTGCTGTGAAAGGTCTTTAATCCAGAATATAAATGGCTGTCCTCTGAATTGGAAACCTCCCGACAGCGCACGATACAGTGCAAAGAACACCGGCATCTGTACAAGCAGCGGCAGACATCCCGATAGAGGACTTACACCGTGCTTTTTGTAAAGCTTCATCGTTTCTGCCTGAAGTTTCTTGGGATCCTCGCGGTATCTCTCCTGAAGACTGCGAATCTGCGGCTGAACGGTGCGCATCTTTTTCATACTCTTAAGCTGTTTTGTTGCAATCGGCAGCAGCAGAACTTTCATCAGGATAGTGAAAATTATAATCATCCAGCCGTAGTTCGGGATAACCTTGTTCATGAATCTGAACATCCCGAGAAGCAGTTTTGAAATCGGCGAAAGCCAAGACCAGCCGAGGTCGACAATTTTATCGAGCATTCTGCCATATTTCTTGATAATGAAATGGTCCCGCGGACCCGCATAGATAAGATATGAGCCGGAAAATTTGGATTCGCGTATGCGGTGATACAACCCGAATTGCATCACTGGAATTTCCTTTGTGAATGCTGTATCGCGCTGCCAAAAAACACTCGTGCGAACACCGCTTGCAGCAAAAGGTTTATCCGGTATAAGAATCGTCGTAAAATATTTACTCGTTAATCCCGCCCAATCTGTCGAGCCGTCGTCGGCAGTCGATGGTTTTTTGGACGATGGTTTCACTTTCTCGATATCATCGCCGAAACGATAGCGCACCACAATCTCGCGGATATCCCACCCGATATTTTTCTCTGTTGGCACCAGCCCGCCTTTCCACCAGAGTATCGCCTCGTCGAACAGGAGTGTCGAATCGTTTCCGGCAACGAATATCTTGTGCCGGATATGATATGAATCGAACTCGAACTCATATCTCCGCTGAATCATCGAGCCGTCGGGGAGCACACCGACCATCGTAACGGCATCGCGCGGATTATTTTCATCTATCGCTATCGATTTTCTGTCCGCATGAAATCTAACACCTGCGGATGAGAGGCTTTTTTGCCCCATTGTTATAATGAACTCGCAGTTGGGACCTTCGAGTAAGCGCGGCGCAAGCTCGACACGCTGTCCACGAAAATCATAAATGTCGGCTAATCTAATCGATGTGATATCGCCACCCAATGTCGTGAGAACGACATCGAATTTGTCGGTATGAATCTCGATTTCCTCGATAGGGATTTTTGATATGAGAGAATCGGTTATTGCTGTGTCTGCGTTTTGAGCCGGTTCTGCAAGAGGTTCACGAGTCGTCAATTCCGGTGGTGTGGTTATTGTATCGGGATGCGGTGTTAGTTCATGTTGTTGCTGTTGCACAACTGCAAGGCTATCGCCTGTCTGTGGCTGCCCTTGCTCAACTGTCCCGATAACCCATTTCTGCCAGATTGGCATGAGAATCAAGATAGCGGCGATTAATACTATACCATAGATAGTTCGTTTATCCATCGACTTCCTTTGAAAAATGCCTGAGCAAAATAACAATTAAGTTCTGCTTGGCAAGGTTTTTTGTAAATGTTTTGAGAATTGAGTGAATATTAAATTTTCTATCTCACAGATTGTTGACCAATTTAATACGATAATAATTCAAGCTACAAAAAAAAAGATGATAGACAAGAAGTCTTGCTTTGCGTGCGTTTTCCAAAGCGGGAAGCTTCGGTTGTAAATTCCACACTTTGTGTTCTTTGTAGTTAAAGCATCATCAATTATTGAATTATTATTTATGAAAAATGCAGGCTAAGAAAAAGGCGGCGCTCATTGCGAACGCCGCCGAAAATTCCACATAAGATATCATCTACTTGATAAGTATCATCTTTCGCGTGAGTGTATTATTCTCCGTTCTCAGGCGATAGAAATAGATTCCTGTTGCACACTCGGCGCTATTGCTGTTTTTTCCATCCCATATTACTGAATGGCGACCTGCTTCATAACTGCCGTATGCAAGATTTCTCACGACTCTTCCGTTCAGGTCGATAATCTCGAGAGAAATATCTTCATCGACTGGAAGTGTGAACGAAATCTCTGTTGCTGCATTGAATGGGTTTGGTACATTGTGCATAAGTTCAAGACGAGTCGGGACTTGAGCGACATTATCAGCCTCGAGATAGGTGGCATAGACAAGTACATAAAGCACATGAGAACCGTGATAAGTGAAATTGTAGTGGTCTGTTGTGCGCATATCTACTACGGTTGCGCCATCCCATAGTTCAAAATCGTATCCGGTATAAATCTGGTTCATACCCTGTGCAGCATCGATTCCATCCGGGATATGGTCCATAGGCCAGAACACTTCCACAAGACTCCCGGGAGAAACGCCGGCTACCTCGACTGTCCAATATTTGTAATCGCCATCATCGATAGGAGCTTTGACATCGCGCATAAGCTTTTCTTCCTCACAAATGAAACTTAAGAAATGGTCTCCAAATGGCGGTTCGGGACCGTCGATTGTATCGATTCCATCACTGGCTTCACTAAGCGTAGCAAGATAATTCCACATATCTGTATCACCATCTGCATTCACACCAATACGAGTTGTGAAATTTGGCATTGTTGTTTCAACAACCTTTGTCGTAAGTGCTTTTGCAAATACGGGATGAATACCATCATCGCGAACCGGCAGCACTCCATCGACACCTGTTTGAAGTACAACAAAGAATCCTTCGAGCGGGTCGATGTATCTATCTGCACCGGTGGGGAATCCGGGGCTATAGCTTCCACCCTCGTCATTATAATATATCGGTAGAAGCCCTGCGAACATTGGGTCGTTCACGATGTTATCCCAATCGATTATTGTATTTACCGGGTTACCTGCAAGATTCCAGCCGGGATTCACCGGAGCGTCATAATATGGCAAATTGATTGTAAAGTCGTTGTAGTATGGAATTCCAACGAAATCGAGCATTGTATGGTCCCACCAGGCTTTAACATAATAACCTCTACCGCGCTCAAAAGTATCGGGAACCGCGAACTGCCCTCTATCGGGATCCCATGCTAACACATTGGAATTTGTCGGTTCATTGTAAAACGGAGCAATATCATCGGAAAGCTGCATATATGCGCTGTTCGGGTCTGTCTCAAACGGAACCGAGAAGAAACTCCAACCTTGCTGGACTTCCTTGGAAACACTAATCGTTACCGGGCAATGATAAATGGTATCCTCACCAACAAGTATCGCAAGGTCGAATTCATAAACTCCCGGGACAGCGACGCCATTTGTGAATATTGCGAATGTAGTACATGAGTTTGCCGGTATAACAATAGTATGCGGTTCAAATGCGACACCAACGGGGAAATCACCGTTGTCGATATCGATTGCATAAGCCCTCTCGGCAGTCTGTGTAACAACCCAGAGTAAACCATCGGCATCGAATTCAAGCCCGGAAAGTTCATAGTCGCCAAGAAAATCGAGTTCGATAAGGTTTGTCATCGTTTCTGTAACAGGGTCGAACTCAAATATATAGTTTCGTTCGCCGTTTATTGCCAACCAAACAGTTCTTCGACTGTTGGAAAAAGCAATACCGGCAATTCCCGAGACAGGGCTGAACCATTCCTGTATTCTATCTCCCGGATTAGGCCATGAAAGCCCCTTAATTTGATAGATTATGTCTTCGTTCCAGCCGCCGACATAAAAGATATCCCTTGCCGGGTCATATCCTACGCCACGCTGCGAAAACCAATCCCACCAGAAATCCGGATCGGAGATTATATTCTCGATTACACCGGTGTTCGGATCCCATTGATATAACGCATTGTCTTCACCGACTTTCACCTGCCACATAAATTGACCGTCATAAGCCATATCGGCGGGCCATGCACTTACCCAGTCCACAGGCCAATGAGTTCCCGAGAAAACACCGGCAGATGTTAATTCAACATTCTTGTAAGGCTCCGACCATGTGCTTACCCAATACTTTCTGACATGGCTCAATCCCACGGTTCCGAAACCCCATGGAATACCTATCATCTCGGGACCGGCAATGTTTATCGAATCAACCACATCGCCAAAAGCCTTTGGGACAAAAGTCTCCTCGGCCCTTATTCTTCCGCATGTTGGGGCGAGTTCATCTAAATTAAGTTCAATCATCTTGTTGCGGTGGGCAACAAGCTCCTCGTCGGTGGGATTTCTCAGTTTTCTACCGATAATGCTGGAAGCCTCGAAATCCTTTCCTCCGTCATCATCACCCGGAATACCGACGATTGTGATAGTGAACGGTTCATCGCTGGGATTGCATATTGTTATATATTCGGAATCGGGTTCCTCGAATGAGATATCGCCAATAAATCCTTCACCGGAAGTAATGGGTTCAACAACAAGCGGTTCGAGTGGAATATAGACTGGACCGGCTGTATCATTTTGAGCAACGATTACCGAATCGAAACCCGGCGCGTAATTCATTGTAGCAGCCATTATTTCCCAGTATCCAAAAGGCACGTCGCACAGAACAAATGCGCCCTCGAAGTTTGTTGTCGTTGAAGCTGAACCAATTCGGACTGTGGCATCGGGAATAGGCTCAAAAGTGCTTTCCTCGTATACATATCCCCTGACACACCCGAATACACTGCCAACATCCAGCAGAACATCATCGATGAACCAGCCGGGGTAATCGACGCTGCTGTCTGTGCCGAGCCTGAAACGAACATGTGTAATCGAGCCTGTGTATTCAGTCAAATCAACTTCCTCTTGAATCCAATCTCCACTAGCAGCAGTGAAAGCAGGCTGTCCACCGATTGGATTGCCAAATGCTGTCGATATAGATGGGTCGTCATAGCCGCCTTCCGGGTCAACAATAGCCCAACTCACCCCATTATCGGTCGAGACGGAGATATTGCCGCCATCATAATGACTCTCGATATCATGCCAGTGCCAGAAGAACATTGTTGATAGGTTGTCGCTGACATCCGAAACATCGAGCATAAGTGTCCAGTCCGCATCGCTGGGATAATCTGCATCGAGGTCCGTGCCCCAGCACTGCGTTCCGCTGTGAGTGTTCGGTGGACCGAAAACATCCGTTGGAATACCCCATTCCCATCCACCTGTCAACGGGTCGGGCTCAAAATCACCGCTGTCAGCCTCAAAATCCCATGTATATGGATTGACAGGTAGGAATATTGTGTCAACATAAGTTGTTTCACCAATAACAACTTCAAATAGTGTCGATGTCCTTGAACTATATCCCGGTTCGCTGCCCACAACCGCAAAAGTTCCGGCGAGAACATTATCGAAGAGATAGTAGCCATCGACATCGGATAATTCTGTCAAAGCTGTTCCAAGAAGGTCGAGTGTAACTCCCGCATCGGCGCCCGGAGTATCGAGCAGGTCAACATAGCCTGCAATCCATCCGAAAGGTCTTTTCTCGAGAAGGAAGTTCTGTACAAGGGTATCGCCATCAGCGACAGTAAAGTTTGCAATCTCTGGATAGAATAATGGTTCATGAGTAATATCCATATTATAGGTTCCGGGAGGAATTATCATATGATATGCTCCTGCCGCATCTGTTATATCGAACATATTAACCGGACCATTGATTTCTACACGGGTTCCCGAGTGGTCGGTTTCACCATTGAGCATGACAATTCCGGTAATGACGGCAAATTCAGTATATGTGCCCTGAACCGCTACATCATCGATATACCAACCTTCATAAAAAACGCTATTATCAGCTCCGAAATGCCATCGAATTCTGACATCGGTAAATCCGAGATATGCGGAGAGATCGAAAGTATCCGCTGTCCATATTGTTCCATGTCCACCGAAGCCATCTTCGCCGAAAACAGCCGCCGCTTGAATGTTTGTGGCGGGATAGCCTCCATTGGGATAAACTATATCCCACGCTATGCCACCATTAGTTGAAACCTTAATATTTCCGCCGTCCCAGGCGGTGCCATAGAATCCTTCAATTTCATACCAGTGCCAGAATGTAAGAACTGCGCTTTCCAGTCCGATAAAATTCAACTGCAGGTCTAATTTGTAATCGGCATTAATTGTATAATCACCATCAAGAATGGTTGCCCAGCAGTTATTTCCGCTGTGTGCAGCAGCGGGACCGACAGTGGGTATACCCCATTCCCATCCACCTGTTGCGGGGTCGGGAACCAGCCCGCCGTCATCGACCTCGAAATCAGAATAATACAACATCGATATAGGCATCGGGTCGAGTGTGAAATCCATGACTATTACAGTATCGGCAGTTACAACGACGGTATATACAGTTTCACTCGACCATGAAAAATCCTTATATGCATATACATCATAAGTTCCTTCAGGAACGACAAACTCATAATATCCTGTGGCATCGGTAATAGTTGTGGGATGGGTTGCTCCACCAATTCCACCAATAGTAACCCCACTGTGGTCGGTTTCACCGGTGAGTGTAACGAAGCCCTGTATTGTGCCACTTGGAGGAGGATTAGTCGTAAATTTCACTGCTGCAGGCGTCGCACTTATAGGTGTTGCGCCATCTACTATCCTGGCATCGGTTCCATAGACATCGTTATAAAGATATTCCAGTCCGATAGTTCCATCCATATTCTCAATTCCGACAGAACAACCAGCTAATTCACTTCCGGGAACCGAGTTATACTTGATTATTATTTCACCATTGCCACCCAATTCGTCACATGCGCTCGGGTCAACAAACATTACCTCAAAATCGAAATATGTTGAGGAACCAAATCTTCTTGCATTATTCCATTCGACAATAAAAGTATCGCCGGCGGTATAATAATAAATAGCGCCACTCGACATCACAAGGTCATCCCAGAGTGGCGCTATTGTGTTGTTTGGGTCCCATGTATCGGGAATCGGGTCATTCCCGAATCCTGAAGTGCCGGGGTCCAAATTACCAACCGTTATCCAGCCATTAGTCGAAACATAAATCCTTGTATAATCGAGACCGTAATATCTAAATACAAATGGAAGGTCGATGTAAGTGTAATCGTCATCGTAACTTAAGCCTAAATCCGTTCCAACAATGGATATATCGCGATAGACATTATCGGGCGCTTCGGAATATGCAACATCCGTCCAGTCATAAGCATAATAGTTTTCTCCAACAACAAGCTCGAAAGTTGAAGATATACCTACACTCGGAGAAACAGCGTATAAATCCGAGGCTTTAAAATAGTATCGAATTGTTGACCATGCAGGATGGTAAGGAATATCCCAGATATATTTCCCTGTGCCATCTCCACCAATCGAATCGGCTGTAATAGTCTGGCATGTGTAGAATCCGGAAAACCCGGTTCCGGTATCTGCATCATAGCACAGTTCCACCGATGCTATGCTTATTCCGCTTATATCCCATATTAAAACCGTTTCGGGATATGCTGGATAAGTCGAGGGATAGACCGGATGATAGTGATGTGCGCAATTAAATGTGGGCGGTGAGGGCTCGTGTGCATAATATCCCACCCAAACGGAGTCGATATGCCAGAAATCACCATTAAGAATGTGATAATAAAAACCTGCTTTGTTGAGTCCTGAAAGAGGAGTTGCCAGGTTATCTATTCTAAGCCTGACCGTTCCCATGTCCAGCCCAAAACCTGCAGGATAAACGGCAACAGTTTCGACAAATTCGAATCCGCCATCAACGGAAATAGCCACCAAACAACTGCCCTGGTTTCCGCCAACATGAGAAAGCTGGTGCCAGAATTGCAGAACTACGGAATCTGCGCCGACAGGGCCATTGTATAAAGGTGTAATCAACCAATCAGCTTGATATTCACCGCCGACAGTATTTATTCTTGCAACCTGAGATAGGTAACCGAACCATGTCTCCGGTGGACCGCCATCGATTACTTCCCAGTTATCGGGGGGGAATGTTGCGTCACTAAAGTTTTCCATCTCAAGCAGATAGGTTGTTGGCAGAGCCATAAGCAACCCGGCGAAAAACAACAGCAAGCAAAGTCCTTTCTTAAGCATTTGAAACCTCCGGTTTTTTGTTTTCCTTGCGTTTTAGAAAAATATTAAGTGTATCGATTCATGTCAAGTAATCCTTATTTTTTTTTAGAAAATAATATATTGCCTGTGTCTATAAAAATGTAACTTGTTGTTAGCTTACAAAAAAAGGAATGTCCATCACCATAACCTATTGTATTACATCAGCTAAACAAGCATTATCGTCTAAATAAAGTCAAGTCTTTTTGGCTACTCCCTGGTATTCAACAGAAAAGCTCATATGATAATATAATATTGTTCACAAAGAGAAAAAAGAAAAAAATTTTTTTTTCTGAAGAATTTCCCATTTTCTAAAGCAATATATTATATTCTAAAGCAAAATTGAGTTTTACAACCGGAAGGACATTTTTTTTTTCAATCAGGTATCAATATCTACAAATTTCATAAAAACCACTAATGGGAGGATTATATGCGAGAATACGACCGTGCGGATGCATCTTTTTATGATTACTACGTCACAGGTGTTACAGGAGATGTTGAATTTTATGTAAATGAAGCTCTTAAAGCAAATTCACCCGTTCTCGAACTTGGCTGTGGAACTGGAAGAATTCTCTTGCCTGTGGCGAAATCGGGAGTCGAAATAGTGGGGCTCGATAATTCACACGAGATGCTCGAAATTGCTAAAAAGAAAATCGGTTCAATGAATATTTCCATTCAGAAAAGAATCGAGATAGTCGATGGCGATATGCGCAATTTCTCGCTTGGCAGGAAATTTAAACTCATAATGATACCGTTTCGAGCATTTCTTCACAATCTCACTTCCGATGACCAGAAAAATACATTGAAAGCCGTACGCGAACATCTCGATAACGATGGTAAATTAGTATTCAATTTTTTTGACCCGCGAATTTCAACAATTGCCGCTCACATGTCTGTTCATGGAACGGAACCTATGCGTGACCGTGAATTTGTGCATCCTGTAACGCAGAATAAGGTAGTCGTATGGTCATCACCGTTTTTTAAGCCTGCAGAACAATTCATTGAGCAATACTTCATCTTTGAAGAACTCGATAACGAAGGTTGTATGATAAAAAAACGATATGTCCACCTTAAGTTAAGATATTTATTCCGCTATGAAATGCAGTATTTGCTTGACTTATGCGGTTTTGAAATTGAAGAGCTTTATGGTGATTTCGCATATGGACCGTTTGTTCACGGTAATGAACAAATCTGGATTGCTCGAAAGCGACAATAGGTTTTATTGAGTAAGAACTAAATTTTTTGGAAAAAAGTAATTAAACCTGTTATCTTTATTACGATTCTTTAAAACACTGATAATCCATTAAAAAAGGAGTTTTTATGGAAAAGCATTTAATCCATGCACCACGAGACAGTCAACTTGTCTGCAAGAGTTGGCATCAGGAAGCGGCAATGCGGATGCTTATGAACAATCTCGACCCAGCAAATGCCGAGGATCCCGATAATCTCATCGTCTATGGCGGTACAGGCAAAGCCGCTCGAAACTGGGAATGCTACGAAGCGATTATCCGCACACTCAAAGAACTCGAAAACGATGAAACACTTCTCGTTCAATCGGGAAAGCCGGTCGGAGTTTTCAAGACAAATGAATGGGCGCCGAGAGTTATTATCGCAAACTCGAATCTTGTACCGCACTGGGCTAACTGGGAACATTTCCACGAACTCGAACGAAAAGGTCTTATCATGTATGGACAGATGACTGCGGGAAGCTGGATTTATATCGGCACGCAGGGAATTCTGCAGGGTACTTATGAGACATTCGCTGCTGCAGGCCGCAAGAAATTTGGCACCGATGACCTTCGAGAACATCTCATCGTCTCCGGTGGATGTGGCGGCATGTCCGGCGCACAATCCCTTGCGGCAACGATGTGCAATGCAGTATATCTATCCGCAGAGGTCGATGAGAAGAGAATCCAGAAGCGCCTTAAAACTCGCTATCTCGATGAAATGGAAAGAGACCTCGATATCGCAATAAATAAGGCTCTTGAATACACAAGCAAGGGTATCGCAAAAAGTATCTGCTGGCACGGCAATGCCGTTGACCTTTTGCAGGCGCTGGTGGACAGAGAAATTGTACCATCCATTCTAACCGACCAGACATCCGCTCACGACCCGCTCGAGGGCTATGTTCCACAAGGACTGAGCTATGAAGAAGCTCTCGAACTTAGGAATCGCGACCCGGAGGAATATAAAAAACGCTCTTTCAAGACGATGGCTAAGCATGTCCGCTCGATGATAACACTTCAGGAGCGCGGCGCGGAAACATTCGATTATGGCAACAATCTTCGTGGGAATGCCATCGCCGGTGGATTTCTACCCGAAAAAGATGCTCGCAATCCCGATGGCGCATGGAGATATCCGGGATTCACACCGGCATATATACGACCGCTTTTTTGCGAGGGACAGGGACCGTTCCGCTGGTGCGCTCTCTCCGGCGATCCGCAGGATATTTATACTATCGATGAGGAACTGATGAAAATGTTCCCCGAAAAAGAGCATCTTCATCGCTGGTTAAAGCTTGCACAAGAACGCGTCGAGTTTCAGGGACTGCCGACCAGAATATGCTGGCTCGGTTACGGTGAGCGTGACAAAGCCGGACTTATGTTCAACAAGCTTGTGCGCGAGGGCAAGGTCAAAGCTCCAATAGTTATCGGGCGCGACCACCTCGATGGAGGCAGTGTGGCATCGCCGAACAGAGAGACCGAGGCGATGCGCGATGGCAGCGATGCCATCGCGGATTGGCCACTGCTTAATTTCGCCCTCAACGCAGTTTCCGGCGCATCGTGGGTGTCGTTCCATCACGGCGGCGGTGTCGGAATAGGATATTCGCTCCACGCGGGGCAGGTAATTGTGTGCGACGGAACGGAGATGATGGATATGCGCTTAAAACTCGTTCTTACAAACGACCCGGGCACGGCAATAATGCGACATGCCGATGCTGGATACGAGAAGGCGATAGCATTTGCGAAGGAAAACGATATGAAAATACCGATGTTGAAGAAGTAGTCGAATGATATTGGAAAGGTTCAATATTCAATTGTGATATAGAAAAATAATACTATATTAGTAAAAATTGCTTGGAGGTTAAAATGAAACTTAAAGTAATTCTCGAACCCAGTGAAGATGGAGGTTATACTGTTTTTGTTCCGTCACTTCCCGGTTGTATAAGTGAGGGCGATACAGTCGATGAAGCGATGGCGAATATTCGTGAGGCGATTGAATTATATCTCGAACCTGTTGATGATGACATCATCATTCATGAAAACGCATTCGTGCAGGAGCTTGCTGTATGAGAAAGGTTCCCAGTCTTCCATATTTTAAGATTATCCATGCACTTCAGCGTGCTGGATGGACAGTGGTGAGCCAAAGAGGTAGTCATATCAAGATTCAAAAACATATCGGAAATAAGCTTCTACGGGTAATTATTCCGGCACATCGTCCTGTGAAACGGTCAACGCTTGCTAAAATTCTAAAGCAAGCGCATATCGGTATCGATGAATTTCTCGAATTGCTATAAACTCATCATTTCTATTATAGCAATTATCCGACATGCCGATGCTGGATACGAGAAGGCAAAAAATTCGCTAAAGAAAATGATGTGAGAATACAGATGATGTGAATACAAATGCGAACGGAAAACTAAAAAAAAAACTTTTTTCTTGACAAATTCCAACTAAGAATTACAATAGACGCAATTCAAACAACGGAGAGTTTAATTCAGGAGCAAAATATGAACAAGCTTATTCTAGTAAATACTGGTTCCGGACTAAATGAGGGGGTAAATACTGTCTTCGTTTAGAGTAGCGAAATATTGCCTATTCTTGAAACGAGACGAGCGCCCCACAATTTGTTGCGCTCGTTTTTCATTTCCCCCCTCGCATCGATTCGTGTGTGGGGATTTTTTTTGCAAAGAAAATAAATTGAAAACAATCATACAGCGCCCTGAGATAATTTGTAGAAACAAGCAAGAAACAAGGAGGTTCACATGTTTAATAATGGATACGCAGTAAGGTGTGAAGGCGCCACTAAGAAATTCCGTTCAGAGAATAAAAATGGATGGAAAGGTCTCTTTAAACCGACTTACACGACAGCAGTCGATGATGTTTCATTCGAGTTGAAAACCAGCGAGATTTTCGGGATAATCGGTCCTAATGGCAGCGGAAAAAGCACGCTTATTCGTATGCTTGCGACGCTGCTTTTCCCGGACAGCGGAAAACTCGAGGTTTTTGGTAACGATGTAACAAAGGATACTATGTGTGTCCGTAATCTGATAAATCGTGTCTCGGTTGATGCTTCGTTCTTTAAAAAGCTATCGGTTCGTGAGAACATATCCTACGCCGCAAGGTTGTATGGTGTGCCAAGAGAAGAGGCTGTTGAGAAATCCGAGAAAATGCTCGAGAATTTCGGTCTCGAGAAAAGCAAATTTAGTCAGCCTATCGAGAATCTCTCGCGTGGACAGCAGCAGATGGTTTCGATTGCAAGAAGCCTGCTTTCCAGCCCGAATCTTCTTCTTCTCGATGAGCCTACGACAGGTCTCGACCCGAAGAGCAAGAAAATGGTGCAGGATTTCGTCCTTGCGGTTCGAAATAATAATGATACCACAGTTATCCTAACCTCGCACGATATGACCGAGATTGAGAAACTATGTAAGAGGATTGCTTTTTTAAAGGATGGCAAAATCTGGGGATGCGGAACTTCGGAGGAACTGAGAAACAAGGCTGACCAGCAGTCGCTGGAGGATGTCTTCCTCGAATTGACGGGGGAGGAATTCCCGGATGATGAAAATGAGGAATAATGCTCGGGGCGCTTAAACCTCATTTTAACCGGTTATTCCGGCAAAGCGACCCACGACTTAAGTCGAGGATTGCCTGAAGAACAAATTTTAATAAGGAGGAAAATATGTTAAGAACAATAATATCGGAAATTCCCAAAACGCTTGCGTTTGTTGAGCGAAATATAAATCTGTGCAGGCGCTATCTTGCATGGGAAATAGTATTTCTGTCTTACTCTGTCGTTAATGCTTTAACGATAGCATTTATCGGTGTTACCCAAGGCAAGGAACAAGTGCTGTTTCTTCTGGTTGGAGCGCTTTTATGGGGTTTCCTAAGTGTGCTGTTCCATGAGGTTGCGCAAGCCGTATCTTATGAGCGCTGGGAAGATACAATCGAGTTCACTTTTGCTGCGCCTATACGGAGGGTTACATATCTTTTCGGAAACAGTCTTTTCGCGGCGATTTATGGACTGGTGCGAAGTCTCGTTCTGCTTGTTATTGTGGTATTGATATTCAATCTCGACCTTTCCGGTGCGAATTTAGCCGGTGCGGGACTGGTACTTATTGTGTCGAGCCTTAGCTTTATTGGGCTGGGACTTGTTGCAGCGATATTGCCGCTTATTAGCCTCGAAAGAGGAGCACAGGCTACGCACATATTTCAAGCATTGCTGCTTCTCGTTAGCGGTGTATATTACGATATCTCCGTTCTTCCGAACTGGTTGCAGCCGTTGTCAAACCTTTCACCCGCGACATATACTCTTAGGGCAATGAGAGCGGCTTTGCTTGAAGGTGCGACAATTTCCGAACTTGTTCCGCAAATTATGCTTTTAGTTGCAATTGGGGTATTTCTTATACCTATAGGATTATGGACATTCACATTGGGTGAAAATTATGCTAAAAAGCATGGTAAGCTCAAAAGAGGAGGCTAATGCAGGAAGTCACCATGAAGAATCCGGTAAAGTGGAATACGGGGGGAGTATTGCCTAGCGGACGATGTTCCCCCCTTCATCGAATTTCAGTTTTCATTTGAGTTTTATTTGCTGTCATTACAGCTTCTAATAATTGTAAGAAAAATCTTTTGCGATTATGTTTTCAGGCTTTTATCTTTATGGACAATCAAAGACACTTTAAAGGAGGCTGTCATGAGGAAGGTTCTGGTAATTAGTGCATTTACCGTATTGGGTATCTTGTATATTTGTGGCTGTCAATCCGCCGCAATGACCTCGGCAAAAGTCTATCTTCAGCAAAAGGATTACATCAACGCCTTTGAACAATTGAGAGTGGAGATTCAGCAAACCCCGACAAATGCCGAAGCATATTTTCTTGCGGGGCAGGTGGCGGCTGAACTCGATAGCATCGATTTGATGGTGAGGTTCTTTGCTGAAGCTGAAAAACTCGATACTACATATATCGAGGATATCGCAAAGTGGCGTGAAAGCAAGAGCGGCGAAGCATTCAACAAGGGTATGAAAGCTTGGAACAAGAAAGAAGATGCCGACAAAGCTATTGAATGGACAAAAATCTCGCTAAATATTGACCCAAAAAATACCGGGGCATTGAAAAATTTAGCTTTTTTCTATCAGCAAAAATCGGCAAAATTCGCAGAGGATGGAAAGCAGGATAGTATGGATTACTACGAAGAACTAAGATTTGAAACTTATAAAAAAGCATATGAAATCGACAGCAAAGACGATGAAGTAATCTGGATTCTAGCGGGGCTATATACCGAACAGGGTAATTCCGATAAGGCTCTTGAAATCACAGAACCCGTTCTTGAATCTTCAGAGGAACCAAAAGTTTATTTTGCTGCCGCCGATGCATATGACGCAAAAGATAATAAGGAAAAAGCCCTCCAAATGCTCACTCGCGCAGAACAGCTCGACCCCGAAAATGCCGAACTGTTATTCGATATCGGTGTTAGATATTTCAAGATGGATAATTTTAATGTTGCAGCAGATTATTTCGTCAGAGCTTATGAGAAAGAACCTGACAATATCGAGGCACTTTACAATTACTCGCTTGCACTTACACGTGCAGGGAAATTTGCGGAAGCGGAAAAACCAACAATCGAGCTTGTAAAAAAGAATCCGGAGAAAACCGAGTATTGGGGGCAACTTTCCAATGTCTGGGTTCAAATGGGAAAAGTGGATGAAGGTAAAAAAGCTCTCGATGTTTTCAAGGCGCTAAATGCAGGTAATAACGAGGAAGCACAAAAAAATGCAGCTGAAGTAGGTATTGATTTTCCATGATGACTATGATTCAAAGCAAAAGGAATAAGAATAAATTCCAATTCATTGCAGAGAAACCTGCAGAGCGTGTAGTTCTTTTCAGACTAGCGCTTCCGGGTGATAAACCGGGGGTTGTGGAAGAGGACATCAAAGAACTCGAACTTCTGACAAATACCGCCGGCGGCGAAGTTGTCGGTGCAATAGTCCAGAAACGAAACTCACCCGACCCGGCGCATTTTATCGGGCGCGGTAAAGTGCTCGAGCTTAAAGAAATTCTCCAGCAGGAAAACGCCCATACCGTAATTTGCGATGATGACCTTAAACCCGCTCAGGTGAGGAATATCGCCCGCATTTTGGGCGACGATGTCAAGATACTCGATAGAAGCGGTTTAATACTCGATATTTTCGCCACCCACGCGAGAACTCCCGAGTCAAAGATACAGGTCGAGCTGGCGCAGCTTGAATACCATATACCCCGGCTGAAAGGTTTGTGGCAGCATCTCGAAAGGCAGTATGGCGCAATCGGCACGCGAGGTCCGGGTGAAAAACAAATCGAAACCGACAGGCGCATTATCCAGAATCAGGTCTCGGTTCTTAAAAAGAAGCTGAAAAAAATCGAGCGAGAGAGAAAAACACAGCGCAGGAGAAGAAAAGACATATTCCGTGTGGCATTGGTTGGTTACACAAATGCCGGGAAATCATCGCTTTTAAACAATCTAACCGGCGCAGGTGTTCATGTCGAGGATAAGCTGTTCGCCACACTCGATGCCACCACCCGCCGCTTGTCGGATGGCGCAAGCAAAATCCTCATCACCGATACGGTTGGATTTATCAAGAAACTGCCGCACAATCTTGTGGAATCGTTTAAAAGCACACTCGCCGAGGCGCGTGAAGCCGACCTACTGCTGATTATTGCCGATGGTACTCATGCTGCATCGATTGATGACCATATAAAAATCGTTCACAGCGAACTCGATGAAATTGAAGCGCCGGAATCGAGAACGCTGATTCTGAATAAAATCGACCTTATGACCAAAGCGGAGCTTGCGCAGTTGAAACGAAATTTCCCAAAAGCTCATCTTGTCTCGGCATTAAAAGGTTCCGGTATAAATCCATTGAAAGATTTTATTTTCGGAGAAATGAAAAATCAAAGTTCGAAGGGGGCTTACAATGAAAATCGATAAAATTTTTACCGTTATTGGATTATTGGCTATCTTTCTGTTTTTTTCGGGTTGTTTTGGACCGACTACGGTTTCGCTTCGTCCGCAGTATCCAAGTGTTACATATCCCGACAAATTCCCTGCCAATGTTGCGCTTTATTTCGATGAAGAAATCACTACTTACATCAATCGAGTTTCCACCACCGGCGATTTCTGCGTGGGGCATTCTTACGATATACCAATCGGCACCGGCATCACAAATGCGATCCTTCATGCACTGGAGGGCGTTTTTGTCGATGTTGCGATTGTTAAAAATATCCCGCAGGCGGAAGACATGAGTGTCTATGACGCTATCGTTCTTGTCGAACTGAATTCTATCGACGATGATTTCGAGATTACGGAACTCACTTACGGGCAAAAGATAAAGGCGACTTTTAATTTGACGCTAAATCTCGAGATGTTTGGCAAGGATATGAAAACCGTCTATTCTTTTGCGCCTCATGCATCGGGTATGAAATCTGACAGGGTCAACAGTTGCAGCGAGATTGGCGATATTATCGGGCTCTCGGTCGAGAAAGCTCTTTCGCTTATCGCGAACGATGTCGCACAGGTTTTTTACAGCGCCCGTCAGGTCGATGAATATATAAAATCTATCCCGGAATAGAGCGCTCGAACCGGATTGATACAATCTCCGGGCAGCGGCGCGCTCGCTCGATTTATCTAATTGACAATAAATTTATATATCATATTTTATCTATTGTATAATATTTTTCGGGAGTATTGAAATGCAAAAACAATATACCATTCTTCTTAAAAAGTCCGGCAAACAATGGGTATCGCTGTGTTTGGAACTTATGGTTGCCGGAAGTGGAAAAAGCCGCAAGGAAGCGATAGCAACTCTGTATAATGCAATAGAATCGTACATTCTTGCAATGACGGATGATGGACTGCCACCGGAAAGCCCGGTGCCTCTCGATGTGCTTCATAGATTTCTCGCCGGAGAACAGCCAACTGAAATTGAATTTGCAAAAAAAATGACCGCCGAAGTGGGAGTTTATGCCTATGGGACGGCGTAAAGCTATACCAGGAGATTTAACATGAAGCGAACAATTTGGACAAGGAGTGGGGGCGTCGCGGGCGTCGCTTAATTGGAAACAATATCGAGGAGGAATACCAAATGAGAGAAATAACGCCTGTCATATATTCGGTTGATAGCGGTTATGCGGGATTTGCCGCCGAACTTCCCGGCGCAACCGGACAGGGCGAGACAATCGAGGAGACAATCGATGAAATCCGCGAAGCTGTCGAGGAGCTTGTAGATGAATACAAGATTAGAAATGTCCCGATTCCCTGGAGAATTGTAGTGCAAACAGAACCTATGCAAGTTGCAGTATGAAGCGAATTCAATTTTTAAAATATTTGCATAGTCATGGTTGCAAAATATCCCGTGAGGTGAAACGATACACAATCCACCCAAGAAAAGATAGACTGCTGAAGAATTAGTTTCAGTTGACATCGATTCATCGCGTACTATATTTACAGGAGAAAAAAATAAAGAGAATTAATACTATGTCAGGAGAGAGTGAGAAATGGAATATTTTTATAAAGTCATAATCGAACCGCAATCCGAGGGTGGATATACAGCTTATGTTCCCAAATTGCCGGGCTGTGTTTCCGAGGGTGAAACTTACGAGGAAACATTGCACAATATCAAGGAAGCTCTGGAACTATATCTTGAAACTATGAAAGAAAGAGAAAATAGGTTAATCGAGGATGATATTCATATAAGCGAGATGTGTGTAACAGCATGAGCGATAAACTACCGGCGCTTAAACCACGAGAAGTTATAAGAATCCTTGAAAAATTGGGATTTCGACTATACAGGCAAAAGGGGAGCCATAAGATATTTGTTAAGGATAAATATCAAGTCATCGTGCCTTTTCACAACAGGGAACTGAAAAAGGGAACTTTACGCAATATAATCAAAGGCACAGGATTGACAGTTGATGAATTCAAGAAAACTTAAGGAATAATCAGGCGAGGTTTAAATGAAAAAAGCACTAATAATTTTGCTTCTTCTCATTCTCGCCGGCATTTCTTTCTCTATCGAGGTCGAATACCACATCTATCGCGGATGGAATATGCTCTCCGTGCCATGCTCGACCGATGCCGAAACTATCGATGAATTATTCCCTTTCCTGATTTCAACATTCGTTTTCGACCCCGCAATACAGAGTTATGATTTCCCTTCCGGCGTTCCCGCCGCAAATGAAGGCTTTTGGGCATTCTCGCTGAGGGATACACATATCACAATCGAATGCGAATGTGTGGATGTTCGAGATACCAGTGTTTATATTTATATTGCGGACAACTACAACAACCGTATCGTTCGCATAGATGATATGGATGGCACAAATTGGATTGATTATGGCACTCCCAGCGAGTTCTATTTTCCTACTGGCATTTTCATTGCGCCGAGATAAATCTTCCTCCCTCCACGAGCTTCATTCGCTATCGAACGAGTAGTATTTCACATCGAGCGAGCGGCATTACCAATCAGCCGAGCAGCATTACGAATAAAATAAGTGTCATTACCAATCAGCCGAGCGGCATTACGAACAAAAAAAGTGGCATTACCAATCAGCCGAGCAGCATTTCCAATAAAATGAATAACAACTTGGATAGAATAAACTATAGCGTGTATAGAAGGAACGACAAGTTGTATAGAATGAGTGATAGCGTCTATATAAAAAACGATAACTTGGATAGAAGGAACGATACCGTCTATACAAAAAACGATAACATGGAACGAATGAGTGACATAATCAATCAAGCGAGTGGCATAATCAATAAAATAAGTAGCAAAATCAATCGCGGGAACGGCAAAATCAATCAAGCGAGCAGCATAATCAATAACAAATGTAGCAAAAGCAATCAGCGGAGCGATAAAAGCAATCAGCCGAACGGCAATATCCATTATCTATAGAATGAAAAGGAACGAGGATGGATAAACAACAGACTGATTTGTGAATTGTTCCCTTCGACAAGCTCAGGGAACGGAACGGCAACCGGTCATTGAGCTTGTCGAAATGACAACGGACAACAGACAACCGATAACCGATTACCTGAGTTACTATCCTCGCATCAGCATTTCCGCCACCGATTGGTATCTTGCAATAGTCTGCTCGACAATGTCTTTTGGGATTTCCGGCGGGTCGCCCTCGCCGTGCCAACCCACAGACAAAAGCCAGTTGCGGACAAATTGCTTGTCGAATGACTGTTGACCTCTTCCGGGCTCATAAGCGGAGATTTCCCAGAAACGCGATGAATCGGGCGTAAGTATCTCATCGATTAAAATCAGGTCGTCGTTGAAAACACCGAATTCGAATTTCGTATCGGCAATAATGATACCCCGTTCATGGGCGAATTCATGCGCGAATTCATATAATTTCAGACTTTTTTCGCGCAGGATTTCCGCAGTATCCTCCCCGATAATTTCGGAAAGTTTTTCAAAAGAGATATTCTCGTCGTGTGAACCTTCTGGTGCTTTTGTTGCAGGCGTGAAAATCGGTTCAGGGATTTTTTGCGATTCGGTCAGTCCGGGCGGCAGTTTAATGCCGCATATTACACCGGTTTGCAGATACTCTTTCCATCCCGAACCTGCAAGATAACCGCGGATGACACATTCGGCATCGATTCGCTCGCATTTGCGCACAAGCATCGAACGGTCTTCGAGCTGGCTGCGGTATTTCCAGAGCCATGACGGATAATCGTCAACATTACTGAAAACCAGATGGTTTTTAACTATCTTCTCGGTAACCTTGAACCAGAATGTCGCGACCCGTGTTAAAACCTTTCCGCGACCAGGGATTGGGTTAGGCAAGATATGGTCGAACGCCGAGAGCCTATCGGTTGCCACTATTAAAAGATAATCATCGAGGTCATATACATCGCGCACCTTACCGCGAAAATCAGGTTCGCGCTCGCCAAGTTTTGTATAAACAACAGCTTCGTCAGCCATTTATTCCTCCTTTTTTTGTTTTCGGATAAAATTATAGTCTAATCTATGATAAACTTCGATAATTCAAAGTAAAAAAAACATTCATTATTCATCGATTATTATCGTATCCGGTTGAGTCGGCTGGTTAGAATAGAGCCAATGGTATGTGCTATAAATGCCCATAATTATTTTTGCATAAATTCTTGTCTGTTTGAAATCGAAAAGCTCGACACATAGAATATAATCATCTATATTCGGGCAAAAATCCTCCCATCTATCGACCGGTTTATCGCCCGCATTGTATTCTGCCAGAGCAAATGCCGGGAATTTCCGCATCCGCATAAGTTCCGATAGAAGCCTCGAACCGAGAGCTATACTAAGTTGATAGTCATAGAGCAAAACGGGATTAAAACCATCGATATTAAGCCATCCGGCAACAGTTTTCCCTGTCGAGGGAATAAACTGCATCAGCCCGCGTGCATCCGCGTATGATGTCGCATGAGGGTCGAAAAAGCTTTCACGCATCATTGTTGAATACACGAAGAGAGGATGGATATTTTCCTTTCGAGCGCATTCATCCACAAAGCCCTGAAACGGCATCATATATCGCAATCGCAAAATTTCCGGCGGTGGATTTTTAAAAGCGCTGCAAATTGAAACAGCTTTGCGCGCCGCGAGTGAATAGAGTCTCAGCGAGTAATAGTATCGCCACAATTCAAGATTCATCGCTACGGAATTATCGAATATTTTCTGGCTTTCAATAGCCATAAAAGACGATTGTGCAAGGTTGTATAGCCCAATCCGTGCGAGGTGTTCCGCACGGCTAACGAGTGAGTTTTTGGGAATGGTTACAGGTTTGTTCTTAAACGACTCTCCAAGCGCAAGTTTTGCACCCTTATAAATTGAATCTGGATTGTATTCGGGCGCTTCGATATATGCATTCGGGATAGGGATAGTGTCCCCCAGATGTTCTTTAGCCAGCCAGACAAAAACATTATATCTCGGTCGCTCAGCTAAATTTTTAAGAATTGAATTCGCTTCAGTCGTATCGCCCTTTGCAAGATGAATCCGGTATTCCCAATAATCGAGTTCATCCATGAAATCGTCGCTCGAGAAATGCGAGCGATTTTTGTCGAGTGATTCGAGGGCGCTATCCGGCTCATTTGCCTGCAAATAGCCGATTATCGACCATATCAGCCCGATGGATGCGTTTTTCCCCCCCACATTAGCTTGAACAATATCCGAGCCTGCCTGCCCGAGTAGCCGCCAGTCTTTCGTTTTCTGCGCTATGAATATCCGCTCCTTAAGGGCATTCACTTTTATTGTTGTGCTTCTGCAATTCACAAGAGCGGAATCGATTGCCACCATTGAGGAATCGAAACGGTCAAGCTTTTTGTGAACCTGCGCTATTCGCCACCACAGCGAAGGTCTGTTGTGGCTGTTATCCTTGAGTAGTTTTTTTAAAGTTTTCAACGCACCGGAGTAATTTCCTGTTTTCAACATACAAACCGCCCGGCAGTATTGCGCTTTGGGTTTACTGCCGATATCGCCCATTTTGTTATACCATTTCAGTGCGTTGGCGAACGAATATGCATCGTAGTATGAATCTGCGAGAAGTTCTTTCTCGCTAATGGACAGATTATCGAATGAACTCAATTCATCGGCGGTTTCGCGAGTAAGTATTCGGTGCCTGCTATTTTTGCCGATATTTTGCAAAATCTCGACAAATAGTTTCTTTGCACCTTCGGTATTTCCGGTATCGCGCAAGGAAATCGCCATGTTTAGTTTATATCGCCATTTGAATAGTATTCCCATTTTATATAAGGTATCCAATTCGGCGAAAGCCTCTTTCTTTTTGCCGGATTTCCACAACGAACGCCACCGTAAATCGGCAACTTCATCTATCAATCCGGGAATTTTAAGAACTGTGGATGAGACTTGATATGCGAGTTCATAGTTTTTATTTTCATACGCCGCTTGAGCTAGATAAATATTCACCCAATCGCCAAGATTGTAATCGAATGAAAAGAGATAAGCTAAAAGCGATTCAGCCCCGGCATAATTGCCAAGCTTCAGATTTGCGTATCCCATCAGGAACAGTCTATCGAGGGAATCGAGATGGACAGCGGTTTTCAATGTTTCAACAGCCTCCCGCCAGCGTTGTCGATAAATGAGGTCGATAGATGGGCTGATACTCGAAGTTTTCCAGAAGAATAATTGATATTGCAGAGTATCCGCGATTTCTTCAGCGCTATCTGCGGATTCTGCAACCGGCTCACCGGCGGACGCTGAATTTTGGGCTTGAACAAACAAGGTTTCATCGTTGTGACTGCCCTGAACAGCACAACCAGCAAGAATAAATATGCTTATCCAGATAAATAGCAATGTTTTAAGTTTTGCTTGCATAATCAGATTCTGTGCTGAGCTGCAGGTTTCACAAACGAAAATATTACAATCAATAATTCTTTAACCGCAGAGTTTACAGAGAAAAAGGTGAATGGTGAGTGTTTTTGAATACCTTAACACCGATTACCTCTGCTGTCTCTTTGGCTAACGGATTCATTGCATAGAACCGGTCGGTAAATTTGTAAAAAATCCGTGTTAATGGGAACGATTACAAATATTTTTTCAGAGTCTCGGCTTTATCTGTGATTTCCCATGTGAATCCGGGTATTTCGCGGCCGAAATGCCCATAAGCGGCAGTTTCTGTGTAAATCGGTTTCAAAAGGTCGAGAGTTTCTATCATACCATGCGGTGTCAATGGGAAATGTTCACGAATAATTTTCTCGAGTTTTTCCTCTTCGAGTTTTCCTGTCCCATAAGTGTCGATGAAAACCGATATCGGGTCGGGGATACCGATTGCATAGGAAAGCTGCACCTCGCACTTGTCGGCAATTCCAGCCGCCACCAGATTCTTCGCAATGTATCGCGCCATATACGAAGCGGAGCGGTCAACTTTCGAGGGATCTTTACCCGAGAAACACCCCCCCCCGGTGTGAGCGTATCCGCCATATTGGTCGACCACTATCTTTCGTCCTGTGAGACCTGTATCGGCTACCGGTCCGCCTAATACGAAACGCCCGGTCGGATTAACATATATTTTTATATCATCCCGCATCATCCCGGCAGGGATAATAGGATTGATAACTTGCTCAATAATACCCTTTTTTATCTCGACATTATCGACATCGGGATGATGTTGAGTCGAGACAACGATTGCTTCAACTTTTTGTGGAATACCGTTTTCATATTCGACAGTAACCTGAGTTTTGCCATCCGGACGCACCCATTCGAGGATATTCTTCTTTCTGACCTCGGCGAGTCTTTCCGCAAGACGGTGCGCCAGATGAATCGGCATCGGCATAAGCTCACGCGTTTCATTACACGCATATCCGAACATAATCCCCTGGTCGCCGGCGCCGTCCCGGTCAACTCCAAGCGCAATGTCGCCCGATTGCTTGTCGATTGTCGTGATTACAGCAACATTCTCCCATTGAAAACCACAGTGGGGGTCGGTGTAACCGGTTTGCTTGATTGTGTTTCTCGCGATTGAAGGGATATCAACATAAGTGTTTGTGGTTATCTCTCCCCCGACAAGAACAAGCCCGGTGGTCGTGAAACACTCACACGCAACTCTACCGTTCGGGTCGTCTGTCATTACGACATCGAGAACCGCATCCGAAATCCGATCGCAGATTTTATCCGGATGTCCCTCGGTTACGCTTTCCGATGTGAACAAGTATCTTCCTTCCTGCTGTGTCATAGTCTCCTCCTATTTTAATTATCAGTTGTCCGTTGTGTCCCCCCGCATCCCGTGAGAGTTTAGCCACAGAGGATACGGAGAAAAAGAATTCAATGTAAAATTAGCAATGCAGAATGCTTTACCGGCTTACACCGTGCTATCAAGCGATGTCATTAAAATTGCTAATTTAGCATTGTTTATTTTATATTCCGCATTCCTAACCTAATCCTTTTTTTTAAAATTGCATCATTCCCATTCAAGCTCGACTTTGGATGAATCGCCGAGATTAAGCTTGTATGATTGTCCCGAAAATGACGAGTCGTTCCCGAGAATCGAATGTTCGAGGATGCAATTTGTAATAACAGTAGAACCACCGACAATCGAATCGCGCAGAATTGCATTTTTAATTTTAGCTTTATTGCCAATCGAAACATAGGGGCCTACTATTGAGTTCTCGACGATTGCATTTGTGGAAATATTCACCGGCGGGATAATGATGTTACCCGGAAGTTCGGTTGCTGTTCCATTTTTACCGAGAAGTTTTCTATGAGTGCGAAGTAGAGTTTCCGGTTTCCCGCAATCGTACCATTCCTCGATTACAAATCCCTCGAAATGTTCGCCATCATCGAGCATTTTGCATAGCGCATCCGTAAGCTGTATTTCGCCTTTGGAACGGATATCGTTTTTAACCATATAGTCGAGATTTTTACGAATTGCAGCAATACTGCGGAACATATATAATCCTGCAATAGCCCAATTGCTTTTTGGCGATTCCGGTTTTTCAACCATCCCGACAATTCTTTTACCGGAAAGTTCGACAACTCCAAATCGTCTCGGATTATCGACCCATGTTATTCCGAGTACATGGTGTTTCGATGCGATAAATTTGCTAAGGTCCGTTTCGATTATCGTATCCCCAAGCACAATTAGCAAAGGCTCGTTATCATCGACAAATTCAAGTCCGAGATGAATAGCGAAACCCAGCCCAAGTAAGTCTTTTTGCCATGCGAAGTGGGATTTTACAGAGTATCGATTCTTTACGAAATCTTCAATTTTCTCGCCCATATATCCAACAACAAAGACCAATTCATCGATACCGTTATCGAGAAGTCCGTCGATAATATGAGCAAGGATTGGTTTTCCGGCAACCGAGAGGAGGGGCTTTGGTGTTGTATGCGTGAACGGGCGAAGTCTTTCACCTATACCGGCGACAGGAATTAGAGCTTTCATGTTTTCCTCCTCATATTTAAAAAAGCCTATGAAAAGGCTAACGGATATTGTACTGTTCGTGCGGTTAGCCCACGACTCGAATCGCAAATTCCGGTTAAGAATACTTCAATTTTCGGTTTGAAGCAAGCTTTAATCTTCTTTTTTTAAGAAAATGTGAACAACAAGTCAATAAATTTCTTAAGGAAGTCGAGGTATATTGATTAGCATAGACTTTGCACTAATGCATTTTGTGATTATTTTGCTTGACATATTCTATATATAATAGTATTCTAATAGAAATTTACCTATTCAATTCTTACAAGGAGGAGCCCGATATAGAGATTGTGCTTGATTTATCGAGATAATTCGCAGGGGGAAAAATTTTGAGGACTATATCGAGCGCAATCGGATGGGGCTTCTGTCTCATTTTAATCGCTTTCTTATGCATAGCCTTTGGAACGGATTCCGATATCTGTGTTGCAAGGAAGGGGCTTTTTCCTGCCGACCCATCGGTACTGTGGTCACAGGTGAGAAGTCTTTCGCATATTATTTCTCCATCATGTGATTCCAGTAATATCCATGGGATTTTCGTTCCCGGGGAATGCTATCCTGTTGCAGGAGCTGTTCTGGGTTCCGCATACAATACAGTCGAGGGGCTGGTATTCGATGTCGTTGTCATAGTTACAGGCTCCGAGAGTATTCGAGGCATTGGTTTTTCTTCTGCAAATCGTTTTAGAACATCGATTGGCGGGCTTGCAGCAGAAATGAATGCAATAACGAGAATTGCAAATAAATTTCCATTTGTCGCTTTAACAGACAATTGCCCCGGCGATGATTTCTGGTATCAGATTCCATTTGTGCAATACACTCTGGGTTCTCCTGCTGTGATTTCAATTGAAATCGGCGATGTCTCCCTGGATAAAATCAATGTTTTCGCCGATGAATTGGTATCAAATCTTCGGGGGAAAAGAACTCTTTTGATTTGCGTGAGTGAACTTGCGAGTGATGAAAATCTTATTGATGTAAATTGTCTCGACAAAAAGGGGCTCGAGATGATTCGGATTCTCGATGCACAAGGACTTTTGGAAAGCTGTGCAAAAGGAGAAGCGGAAGTCGGTTGCGTGGGGGCTGTTGCTCTTTCGATAGTTCTGGTTAAAAAACTGGGCGCTATGAAAGGAAAAATCCTCCAGCACACAGCAACATCGGGGCTACCGCGAAGAATGAGTAAAGGTATTGCAGCTGTGGTGTGGTCTGCCGACGAGAATGTTCTGGTGAAAAATACTGAACTCAAACCGAATGAAGGTATGATATTATGGGATATTGCGGCAGGTATTATAACCGGGAATGAATTAGAGACGGAAATTCCCTGGAATCTTCATGAACTCAATGCGGGAATTTTTATTACTATTTCCAGCAATGGTATTTTAATTGCGCAAGCCGGGGACCTTTTTACGACCATAAATCTTGTAGATGCAGTAACCGGGTTCACCGGAATTCTAATCAACCCGATGAAAGTTCAGAGACTAAATACATCGATACTCGATGATGCGACGCTTATTATTAGCATAGCGAATCCGGTTACCGGTGTGGATTTACCGTCACCGGACATGGGTATATATATTCGTCAGGGGAAGAAAGTTGGCATTTCACTTCCCGGTCAGGATGCCGAATTGACACCCCGGCAACGCATGGGAAGAACATGCTTGAGATGCGGTCTGTTTTCAAAAAGCTGGTGCAATCCCGGAACCGATGTTCATTATTTTGTTGTTCAATCATTTGCAGGTGAATTAAATATTGCAGAATGAAAGCAAAAAATAGAAATATTATAAGCCTTATATATCTCGTTGTGGCTGCAATTATTGTTGGAGGATGCAGCTCGACCGGTCAATCCGGAATCGCTGACGATATGGGCGAAATTATTACTAAACCTGCTTTCTCATGCGTATGCCGTGGAACTATAATCCCCGACCAAGCTTTATTTTGGGCTTTGGTCGATAGAGGTATTTCCAGTCAGGCTGTCGAATCTTTCAGAATTCCACTTTCCCAAGTGCTCGACATGCGCAAAATTTATCCCGGAGATAGATATAAACTTGTTCACGATACTCTTGGTAAAGTCGAATATTTTGAACTTGTTCGTTCACCCTGGGAGCGATATGTTGTTGTGCGCAACGGCGAAGAACTTGTCGCATGTAAGGATACTGTCCCTCTGACACGAATCATCTTTGCCGCCGAGGGTGTCGTGGAAAACACATTATGGGAATCCATGCGAAAGGCTGATATCGAACCGCAATCGATTATGAATTTTACCGATGTGCTGGCTTATGATTTCGATTTTGTTACCGATACGAGAAACGGACACAAATTTAAAATTATATATGAAAAACAGGCATTTTGCGATTCTATTATTAGTGTCGGAAAGGTTTTGCTGGCACAATATGAAACGCCGGATACAACTCATACCGCAATATGGTTTATCGATCCCGATGAGCGCGAAGGCTATTTCGATATGAAAGGAAAATCTATGATGAAATCGCTTCTAAAAGCGCCTCTTACATATAGCCGTATTAGTTCTCGGTTTACACATAGTCGATTTCATCCTATTCTGAAAATCTATCGCCCGCATCTCGGAGTGGATTATGCAGCGCCGACAGGAACGCCGGTTATCGCATCGGGAAGTGGAAAGATACTATTTGCCGGTTGGAAAGGCGGATATGGAAATTTCATTCAGATAAAGCATGATAATGGTATCGAGACGCAATACGGGCATTTATCAAAGTTTGCAAAAGGGATAAAGAAAGGCATAAAAGTCAGAAGGGGACAGGTTATCGGCTATGTCGGTTCAACCGGACTTTCCACCGGACCTCATCTGGACTATCGCGTAAAAGTCAAAGGTAAATTTGTGAATCCGGAGAAGTACGCTTTTCCCGCAGGACCGCCTGTCGAAAAAAAATATCGCGATGCTTATAAAAAATATGCCCGGACTATTGTAATAGGTGCTCAAATACTTGCAAGCGCAAATATTAGTGGAAATATGTGAATAAAATATTATAGAGCTATAAAATTCCTTGTCAAAAACATTCTGAAGTTTATCTTTGACGAAATTTATGAGCTTTTCCAAAATAAGGGGGCAATAAAAAATGAGAAAGGTTTTTGGATTATTAATTGTAAGTATTCTTTTATTTGGTGTGTTATTTTCGCAACCGGTGCACCCAATAGGAGCATTGGAGGAACCGGGATTCCTGTATGCTCCCGGTAACTCGATGACATTGCAAGTCAGCGCAGCTTGCACTGTGAGTAATCCTCCCGGGACGGAATATCAATACTGGCGTGAAGTCATTCTTGCCCGCCCCGAAATGGACACTATTACCGCTCCGCTTTCAGCCGAATCGATTGTGTTTTATGGCGCCGAGGATGGCGAAATATTCAATTATTATGTTCGTGCAATATATGAGGACGATACTTCTCTTTGGTCGGAACCTATCTGGATTAAGCATGACCTAAACGACCCGGACTATGTGCAATACATTGCGGCGCAACCATGCCCCGGTGCGGACCCCTATGTTATGCTGGCGTGGCGCAGAAGCCCGTTCGATATCGGCTCACCCATACGGGGCTACCAGATTTATCGCAATCCCAGCGCTGGTGGTGCATTTGTTGACCTGCTTCACATAACCGTTTTAACAGTTCCTCTTGTTTTTGATACCGCATTCAGTAGTTCCGAAATGTATTATTATGAGGACACTACTAATGTAGTTAATGGTGAAACTTACACATATACGGTAGTTCCATTCGACAGTGCAGGTTTTTCGGTATGGCCCGGTCATTTCCCTTCTATTGGCAATCCGCGGGCAACCGCAACTTTGATTGGACCATGCGGGGGATTCTTACCGCCGACCGCCGGTTTGAAATCTACTCCCGATATAATCGAGGAGAACCAGATAACTATCGAGCTCGACCCCGGGATAAACTGGTTCGCGCCATATATGTTTTATCGCTATCGTATCGAAGACGTTGGCACAGGCTGGGAAGATACAACAGAATGGACTAATCTCCCGCTATATACATGGTCCCCACTCGATGAGTGTCATATTTACAAGTTTTATGCACAAGCTAGAAATGACGAGACTTATGATACATCGGGCTGGCATTCTACCGGTCCGACACTTGTTGACAGATTGCTGTATCCCGGTCCCGCTTCCGATGATATCCTTACCGCTACTGTGAACGGTCCGGGTATCGATATCGAAATCAATATCGAGGACCATAATTATCTCGATTGCGGTGTTGGGATAATGAAATATGTGCTTTACCGTTTTCCCCAAGCCGATGCCGGCGCATTTTTCAGTGTGCTGACAGAAATCGGTCCCGATGGCTTACTCGATTGGGAGATGCCATCAGGAACTTATGCTCCAACCGGTTCCTCAGATGTATTCCTCTATTTTGATGATGACCCGGTGCGTGACCCTCTAATCGACCTCGATGACGGCGTTACATATTGCTACATGATTATTATGTTCGACTCTCTTTTCCATTATACCTGGCATAGTCAACTGTACGATTGCGCTGAAGCCGATAAGGGCGTGGTTCCAGTGATGTTGCTTCCGCTAGCTCTTTATTCGACCGGCGACAGCGTTATACTTGAGATTGTCGATACAAGTTATGGCGATATGGTGGATATTCAAATAGATTGGGCGGTTGACCCTTATTTCGGGGGCGGATTCCATAGTCTTACTCTCGATATTCATAACCCGGTTCTTAATAATCCCGATGATTTCGATACCTCGGACTGGGACACAATGTGGATTGTGATTCAGGGGCTCGAGGAGGCATGTTACTGGTTCAGAGCGTATGCATTCGACTTACACGGGAATATGTCCGATTCATCCAATGTCGAGAACACATGTTTCGATAACAGTCCACCGTCGGCTATACCTGTCGATATCCTACATTCCTATGCCGATTCAACAAATACACTGAATATTCCGATATGGTGGGAGCGCTCATTCGATGCCGGTATTGGGATGAAAGAGTATCAAATATATCGTTCCGATACACCCGGAATTCTTGGAGACCACATAGAAACAATCGACCATAGCCCGCTTATTTATACTTATGAATACCTGGATGACGACCCTAACGAAAGTAATAATTACCATGACAATTATTATACAGTTTTTCCGGTGGATTTGTTTAATCAGGCTTGCAGCACCGGATTCCAGCGCGGATTTGAATACGATACACCGCCATTTACTGTCAGCATAGATACCGTTTTCGGCAGAATGATAGACCATGAAATGAAAATTGTTGTCCAATGGTCGGATACGACACCGCCGGATTTTGCGACCGGCGGACTTGGCAACAGATACCGTGTCGAACACTCATCTTCGCAGAATCTCCTTTTTATTGGCGACCCGGATGTTATATCGATTGAGCCGGATATATATGCTCACGAAATGATACTTCCTCATTCGATTATTATGGGTTCACCGAACAGGTTTTTCCATATCGCGACAATCGACCTGTGGAATAATGAAAGCGGCTATTCGCAGATATATCATTTCATCGATACAATCTGGTTTGCAGATTCGATGATTATTCATCTTTACACAGGCTGGAATCTTGTCAGTCTGCCGGTTTGTCCGGGTCTGGGCTGTCGATACTACAGGGATATTTTCCCTATGGCTACTTCATGTTTCAGGTATGAACCACCAGGCTGGGTGGTTGAAGATACTATGCAGATAGGTTATGGTTACTATATTTTCAGTGTTGGTGATGTCGATGTCGAGATTATGGGTTCCCATATCCCCGAGGTGCATCATGATTTGCCCGATATCGGATTCTATACGGTCGGCGGAACATCCGATACTACAGATTTCTCTATCACTCCCCCCGAAGCGTCGGATTCGAGACTTTATTGGGATAATCCTGCGACCGGAGGAATAGAGGTTTGCTATGAACTTGTTCCCGGCAGGGGATACTGGATTCTGTGCAATACAGACAGCGCTGAATATGATGTCCCGGCGCTATTCTTTAAATCGACCAATTTTGATATACCGGATTGGCAGTCGCAAATAAAGATTGGCGAGCAAACGCTTTATTTCGGCACCGGTTCGGATGAAAACGATTTGCGTATGCCGCCATCGCCACCGAGCAGAATGCTTCCGCCAGCTTTTGTCAGTGAAGGAAAACACTATTTAAGCGAGTTCACAAATAATAATGAATGGATTCTGTGGATTCCCGAAAAAATCGATGTAACATGGATATCCGATGAAATGCCTGCGGGACTTGTCCTTGAGACCGGCGATAACGAGATAGACATGACGATGCAGAGCAGCGCATTTCTCGAAGCCGGCGAGTATAAGCTTGTTCTCAACAGCCTGCCCGATAAGTTTGCGGTTTCGGCTCATCCAAATCCGTTTAATGCCAGTGTTTCCATAGATGTAACATTGCCGGAAAGCGGCGATGTTGAAATCACAATTCTCTCAATCGACGGCAAAATAGTTAAAAACCTCTGGAGTGGCGTGAAGGAAGCCGGAGAACACTCATTCAGATGGAACGGCATGAGCCGTAATGGTGAGACTGTGCCATGTGGTATCTATTTCGCGAAGACATCTTTTGGTTCTTCGCAAATAAACACGAGGCTTGTTTTTGTAAAGTAGCATAATCTCGAATTTATAAAAGTTTTGATATAAAAAACAAAAAGGAGATATAATATGAGGCGGCTTGTTTTCATAGGAGCTTTACTGATATGGGTTCTTTTATTGTGGGCACAGGGAGCGCCGACACCGGCTTCTTTGCCCGATTTTTCCGGTGGCTCTACATGCACTATTTGCTGGGAACTCCCGGATAGCACGGAACCGTATGTCTATCACATTCAATCGATGCGTATGGATGGCGGCGAAACTGAGTTCCCACCCGAACTCGATGATGTCTGGGATGACGATACCGTTTCAATTTTCCCAATCGCACTCGGCGATGTTGCCGATAATTGCTTCATAATCGGTCTCGATGGTACTGCATCGCGGGCGGATGACCCACGCGCCGATGGTGGTAGATACTGCTATCGAATCCGGTATAAATACTCGGAGGACCATCTCTGGTCAGACTGGTCGGATGCGGTTTGCAGCCGGCAGGATAATTCCGCGCCTATCGCTGATGTTCCAGCGATTCGAAACTGGACGATTGCTCCCGATACAGTTATTGGTTTCACTGCAACGGATGCTTTCGTAAATATTACCGGGGCAAGGCTTTATTTCCGAACCGATTCTTCATCGTTCTGGGAATTGGCGGTAAGTGAGACAACATACACACCATCGAATCCGCTTACAAATGAATTGCCGTTCAATTCCGCCGACCATAGCGGCGATAGCTATTATGAATTTTATGTTGCACCGGTAGATGAACTCGGTAATGAAACCTCGACACTTGTCGGTTCGACACCCGCGCCGGCACATACATGGACCCGGTTCGATACCGCCGAACCGACATCAAATATCGATACAGCACCGCTCGATGAATATTACATTGTTCGCTCGATTGAGATTCCATTCACAGCGGACGATACATACAGCGGTATAGATAAGGTTCGACTATGGTATGAATTGTCCGGTTCACCACATCTTTACGATTCTCTGAGTTTTGGCGGAGATTCACCTGTAACATCGAGCTTCTCGCTCAATGTTGTCGAGGATGGCGCCTATGAACTTTATACTATCGCTATCGATTCCGCAGGGAATGTGGAGTCATCTATAGAAACGGAAGTATCTTTTTTTATCGATACGCAGGAGCCTTTATTCACAAGTACACTTGCCGAGGACACTACGACCACTTCACATCGCTATGATGTTACCGCTGAACCCGGCTATTCCAACGATAACACTGTTTTCGTAACACCTGTCAGCGCCGACGACCCCGCACCGGCTTCCGAAATCGAGAGTGTATATGTCGCCGAGGGATGTGTATTCGAACTTGACCATAACCTTCAAGTTTTTGAATATATCCCGGGTGCACACTATGAGTTCAACACATGGCTCACTCACGGCGAGGTCGAGATTTGTGTTCAACTTAAAGATGTTGCCGGCAATTTCTCGACTCCGCACTCGCAAATTGTCAGCATAGATACAATCGCACCGCTCATGCGAAGCGTAACGCTTCATGATATTCCCTGCTCGGTACCGACAGACACGACTTTCTCGCATCAGGTCGAAGTTCTCCTCGACCCCGATCCGGCAAGCACGCCTTTTTATAGAGTATTTATGACGCAGAATGAGAGCGACCTTGAAAATATTCCCGATGACGAATGGCTTGAATATGAAGACACACTTCTATTCACTTTCGAGGGCATTCCATCCGGTTCATGGATGACTCTGTGGACGGTTATCAAAGATTCGGCGGGAAATGTTTCCAATGAGGTTCTCGATTCGGTTTTCTATTTGGCGGGAGCGAATTTCTATCTTTATCTCGATGACATTTTTGATATTAATGGTCCCGATTTCAGCGGGATATACACAAACGACACATGCTGCAGTATTACCGTAACTGTGGGTGCGGATGTCGATACTGTCGTTCTCCGGGACGATTATGGATGGGCTTTTTCATATCCTACGCCTGAATTTGCCGGAATCGAGACAACCTATACATTCGAGCATTGCTTCTCATCCGGCGATGGTATCAGAATGATATTCGCCGAAGGAATCAGCATTCACGATGCGTTCCCGACCGATGCGGAAACTCTTTCTATTATCCTCGACCAGGTAAGACCTTCGATGTGCGATATTATTATCGAGGATATTTCGACAGGCTACGACCCATTGGATACATCGGAAATTGCGGATGCATGGTTCACCAACAATGCAGATGTTAGAGTTCTATTCGAGCATATCTGCGAGCCTGATGACGACCGAACAGGCATCTACTTTTATAGAATTATCTGTTCTTCTCTTGAAGATTCGGGTTCTTATGCTGACACAAGACCTTTCACAATACCCGATACCGACGGTAGCTGGGATGTCTGGGGATATGTGCAAGACTCGGCTGGCAATTGGTCGCTGCCGGAAGACTATATGATAACACTCGACACGCATCGCCCGACAATAAGCTCGGTGGCGCTTCACGACACAACATCGGACAGCCCAACTAACACGGATGAATTGACTATACGGGTCGAGATGGTTGCATCCGATGAACCATATCCAACTCCTGCTTATGTAGCATTTTTTGAGACCGCTTCACAATGGCCCGAGAACTTGAGCGACCTCTGGCTGGATTATGAACCATCGATGTTTTATAGCTTTATCGACCCCGCTCCAGGCACTAAAACACTCTATGTGGCTGTGAAAGATAATGCGGGCAACATCAGTGTCATGGATAGCGCAAAGATTGAATACATAACAACAATAAATATCGATGATATGATTGTTTTCGATAGAACCAGAGGGCATTCGTTCACAACCTATACAAAATCTCGTTCCGTCGGAATAAACTTTGAAACGGTTGGCAGTCCGGCAGCGGAATGGTTCGCTACTGAAGATTCTACCGCTCCACCGGTTTGGTTGCCATTACCGGATTCAGGTATTGTTACTTTCGAGATATTATCACCCGACGAGGGCGAAAAGATAATCTACGGTTGGGTGCGCTCGGTTTCATCGACTGTCTCGCCGATGGTTGAAAATACAATTATTTTCGATGAGACCATGCCAGAATTAGCATATAGCTTCAATCTTTGGGACACAACATCGGCTGAAAGCTGGCCTAATGTGTTCAAAGCGCACATGGGTTGGGCAAACGAACTTCAGGTCTATGGTTCGATAACGGAAGCGACCGATAATCTATCCGGTGTCGATTCACTTCGATTCCTTGGACCTTTCGAGGATTTTATCTGGGGCACTCGTCCTTTCGATGCTATCGATGGCGGCATCCGCGTCATTTATCCAATGGATAGTGTGAAGCTTGTATTGGATAGCGCCGCCGTGGGTAGTTTCAATATAACCGGCGGTGCTGTTGACGGCGCAGGCAATTGGAACGATATCGTTGTTCCCGGAGGTTATGACACCGAAGCTCCCATCGCCGAAATGCTTCCGTTCGAGCATCTTGACCCGGCAACATTGCCCGAGACAATTCCCATGAGTATAACCGATGGTCCCGATGAAGGGCACCTTTGGAAAGTGTGTTTCAAGGTGCAGGAGTGGGATTATATTAAATGTGCCGAATATAGTGAAGAATGGGGAACATACCCCGAATTTGATGTGGATTTCCCCCTCGCAGACACACTCGACCCGGCCGAATCGTATGTAATTGAAATTGTGGTTGTCGATTCCGCCGGGAATCCAAGTTTTGTGCTGCCCTGGATTCTATCGAGCAAACTAGCTTTCAAGGTTGTAGCGCCAAACGATATTACCGACAGCGATTTCACTAATATGCAGACAGTCCTGACAATAATCGATTTTGAAGAAAGCCACGAACCCGATTCGATGCGATTCGCCGAGACCAGGTCAGAGCTTTTAGCATCGCCATGGAAAACTTTTACTCGAACCGACAGTATCGAGTTTGGCAATCCGAATAACCAGTTGAAATATGTTTATGCGCAGACGATGAGTGGAATCTATCTGAGTCCGGTTAATGTAGATTCCATCTATCTCGATACAATTCCACCCACAATCGAGCGTATCGATGCCCGCGACCCCGATTCGGGCGAACCGAACTGGTCAACTCAACGGGAAATCGAGCTTGTGGCAATCAATCCACAGGATACCGAGCCGGGATATGTGTATGCGCTTCGTGTTTCGGAATCGCCCAATTTCGATTACAATGTGGATGTTTGTCTTCTTGTCGATAATGTAACTCATTACGAAGTGTCGGATATCCCTTATGAACCGGTGGATTCCGACCCCGCATGGCTGAAAGCGGCATTGCTCGAAGGAAAGAGAGTATTATTTATTCAGGCGCTCGACAGAGCGGAAAATCCTTCGGGAACTAAAATTGACACAATAACGATATATCCCGATGAAGCTGAAGTAATAAATTTCCCGAATCCGTTCAATCCGAATACCCAGCCGACACAGATACGACTTAAATCGGCTACGCAAGGCGGAAGTGTCGATATCAATATCTATGACATGTTCGGCAACCCGGTTTGGGATATGCAGTATTCACTGAAAAGCGATTCACGACTGGGACAGCTTGAATGGGACGGCAAAAACACAAATGGCGACATCGTTGGAAACGGTGGATATATATGTATCGTCGATTTCGGAGATAAAGTTGTCAAGCGCAAGATAGCGGTCTGGAAAGGCGAATAAGCATACATCAATCATTAGAAACGAATGAAATACGAAATTAAAGATACAAAGGGGGAATCACCGATGAGGTGGATTCGATTTACATCAATAATAGTGTTACTTGGCTTAAGCCTTGTTTGGGGGCAATTCGGACAACCCGGAGCATTTCTTCGATTCGGTTCAAGCGCTCGCTCACTTGCCATGGGCGGCGCATATTCCGTAATCGTCAACAACGGCGATGCTCTTCTATACAATCCGGCGGGGCTGGCAAAATCCGACAGGTGGGAACTTTCTATCACACATGCACAGGTTTTTGAAGGTTCACGGTATGAATGTATCTCATTTGGGTATCCGATTACTATTAAAAGCGGTATCGGTCTTGCAATAGCGGATTTCGGGTCATCGGAGTTCGAGGGTCGTGATGAGTATGGAACTTTGACAGATGATTTCGGCATTCATGAACTCGGTGTTATCGCCGGTTACGGTCAATACATACTCGAGCGAAAGGTCCGTGTCGGCGGTTCGGCAAAGTTTATCATGAATTCTGTGGGTGATGAATCTGCAATGGGATTCGGCGGCGCCGATGTCGGAATTATCACAAAGGAAATAATGCGAAAATTCCGTTTCGGTATTGCCGTTCAGAATCTCGGCGCACTCGATATCGCCGGGGACAAACTCCCGATGACCATACGCGGCAGTGCAGGCTTTCAGGCACTCAGGGAGCTATATATCCTTGCCGATGTCGATATCGTGGGCGGTGCATTCAAGCCAAAAATCGGCGCCGAATACAAGCTCTCGAGAGTATTCATTCTTCGTGCCGGATATAATATGTCAGAGATTACTTTCGGTGTCGGTCTTGCTCTCGACAGGATGGTTTCATCGCTTGCCCGCGCGGGGAACCCGCAGCTCGATTATGCAGCCGGTGTGATGAATCCTGTGGGTAATGATTTTGCACGTGTTTCACTTACATTCCGTGGCGCTGATATAACGCCGCCGCCACCGCCGCCAAGTGAATCTATATGTGACCATTTAACCCAATATCAAGGAGCGCTTGGGAAAGACGGTCTTGTCGGTGCAAGAGCAAATGTTTTATTTGGTTACTGCAGTTTTATCTGGGAAAATGAATTGTCTGAGCTTTCAGCGGACCCCGACATGAAAGATGCCTATGATTACTTCCATGAAGCCTATACAGGGAAATTTGGCAGCAACTGGACACAAGCATTATTGACAGTTGAAGGCGCAAGCGATATTTTCTCGCAGCGTGAGCATTTTATGTTCACCGAATCTAAAATGAATAAGGCGGCAATTACAGAGGATACAAAGAAACTGGTTCAGGATGTTATCCTTGTCGGTGGCGATAGCACACAATATGACCCCCGGCTTCAATATGACCTCGGTTATATTTATGAAAGCCTTGGATATTCAGACAGCGCAATAAGCATATATGGCGATCTTGCGAGGAGAGAAGACCTGGAGGAAAACCCGGTTAGACCTCTTTCGATGTATAGGCTTGCGTATCTTCTCAAGGAATCCGACCCCGATAGTGCAATTGTTCTATTAGATAAACTGATTAGAGTATTCCCATGGGGATTTTTCCATGAAAACGGTGAGCGTGTATCTTATCCATTGTTCCCAAAATACAAGGACAATATGCTTGCCGATGATGCTCTTCTTTTAATGGGAGATATTTATGCCGGTCAAAGCGGTCCCGATAATTTGAGAAAGGGGCTTCTGGCTTATCTCGATATAATGATATTCTATCCCGATGCCGAGGGATATGTTCGCAAAGCTGCAGTGGAAAGAGCTGCGAATGTCTATGGATTACTTGGTATGACCGAGGAAGAGACACTCATGAAATCGCGTGCGGGAAGCCTTTAATTTTTTAAATCCCGTTTATTAAATTCGGGAAGCGAAATCGATGAAAATAAGTAACCTGTTGAAAATAGCTCTTTGGAATACTTTTTTTTTGATAACTGTGCCGGGATGCTGTTTGGCAACCGAGCTCGATGATTCGTTTTGGGTGCATATCGAAAGTGTTGAACCTCGAATTAACAATGCGGATAAACTCGAGTTTTTCGTACAGTGGTCGGTTTTTATAAGCTATCTCGATGACAGTGGTTTCGGAGAATGGTATTTACTTGAGAACGAGGATTTGAGATTTATTGCGGAATGCGCTGAGGACAGCGAGTTCTCCAATGTTATTCACTCAGACACTACCGAAGGCAATAATATAATTCTCGATAAACTACAAGTGGATAAAACATACTATTTACGGACCCGGCTTGTTGAAGCGGAATACCTATCGCGATCGGATTTCGCTTCGGGGGGTTACTATACAAAATTCGCTGATATCAGGTCGGAACATGAAAAGACTGAATTGAAAGAATACTTTTTGATTCTTGCAATATCTATTCTATCAATAATTATAGGTATTGGAATAATTTTAATTGGAATTTTGAAGAAAAAAAGCATTAAACCTTAACACGAAGGAGGAAAAGATGCGAAGGATGTGGTTCCTTTTGGGATTACTTGTCCTTATTGGACTGCTGTTTCCTCGGTGTGCATCTGCCCAGGACAACATGGATTCAATCTGGGTAAATATCACAGCGGCTGATGAAGGCAAGGACGAAAACGGTAAACTGCAGGTAGCAATTTCCTGGAAAGTCTTTAAGAAAACCTACAACAAGCGCAAGGTTACTTATTCTGAATGGGAGGAAATTAAAGATATTGCAAGCCTTAATTTTACATTTCGTCCCGAAGTCGGTCTCGACTCAGCATTTTCATCGATTGCTCATCAGATTGAAACTCAGGAGCAGTTATACACATTTAAGGGGCTGGAATTCGGAGTCAATTACTGGTGGCGTGTTGTTCTTGTAAATGCTGAATATCTTTCGCGGTGGGATTTTGCAGAGGGTGTTGTTTTCAAGCATTCCGCAGTTGCCGGAGAAAAAAGAGGGCTTATTTCTGGTTATTTCCATTTTATCGGTAAGGGTGGACTTGAATTTATGATACCGATGCATGTTTTACTTCTTTTTGGCATATTGACAATAATTTTGCTATGGAGGCGTCTTTGGATTGCAAATATTTTCCCACCGAATAAACCCGGACTTGGCTACAGAATTCTCCCGATTGATAGAGCAGGTAAAACATTGATTTATAGCGATAAGGGGAATATTTTTCTGCGGGAAGTTGCCAAGTATTGGTCGAAGGCGATGGAGGCAATGTCGATTGGTCCCGAGCATTTCCCCACACCTGACGATTATGTAAAAGCCTCGAGACAAGAACAGGAAGAAATCGAGAAAACACTCTGGCTCGAGGTCGGTCTTCCGAATGTTGAAAAAGCAATCGAGATATGCCGTAATGGCGTTCCGGGAGTTAAACTTCCCAAAAAGCCACTCGAGTATGCAACTGTTCGGGTTATGCTCGCAGCTCTTGAGAACCATCGAGCTAACAGAAATAACTTCTGGGCATCACAGGAAATGGACCGTGCTGCCGAAAATACTGTTCTCAAGGAACTCGATGAGCTTAAGGGTTGGGAGGTTACCGCTCTTTGGGCGGTGGGTTCAATCGAACCGATGATGGGACTTTTTGGCACCGTTGTCGGTATTCGAGGTTCATTCGGGAAAATCGAAGAAACAATTGCACTTAATCCTAATGCACAGCTTAATGTGATTGTTCCTCAGCTTGCCGGGGGTATTCACGTTGCGCTTATCACGACTATTCTCGGACTCACATTCGGTATCCCGATGATGCTTGCGCATTATTTTTATCGCGGCAAAGTTGATTGGGTGTTTGGAAAATGGGAAGTAATTATGACAGATATATTGAATCAGGCATAAAAAGGGGGTGGTTTCTATGAAAAGCAGACAGGCAGAACTCCCGATGGCAGCTTGGACATCGCTTATAGACATTATTTTCCAGCTTCTTATATTTTTTATGGTTACTCTTTCTTTGGGAACATTGCAGAAACAATCAACTGCAGCAGTTAAGGGGGAGGAGAAAAAAGACCTCCCCAAACTGCCGCCGGTTGAAAAACTTGCTACTCCACAGGACATTACAACAGGTTTCCTTTTTCATATCGATGAAATCAACGAGAAGCCTTTTAATGGAGACCTTGGTGCATACATTCTCGATGCGGATTATCCAACAATCGAGGATGTTAAAGCGGACACATTTGGTAAACATGGTCCATTTAACCTAAAGAAAGGGAAAAGGGAATTACAGCGTAAGATTGAAGAAATTCTCTTTGCAACCGGAGAACCCCCTCGGCTCGAGCTTCGCGCACATAAAGAAACTCCTTTTGGTTACATCCTGGATATAATGGAATTTTGTGATGCCGACTCGATAGAAGTTGTCGGGTTTAGATTTGCAAATGTCAAAAAACAACTTTAAGGGAGGTGTTTAATATGAGAGCAAAAACAGAAACCCTCCCCGAATCCGAATTAACCTCGATGGTGGACATAATTTTCCAGCTTATGATATTCTTTATCGTAACGCTGTCAATTATGCCGTCGGTGAAATCCGCCCCGCAGGTTGAGGGTATTATGAATCTACCAACTCCGAAAAAAGGTGATTCCGAGGCATCGGTTCTTATGCAATTCCATAAAACGCCAAGCGGGGGAGTTGACTACTACATCCTTCAGGGAACCGATAAATCAGCCGAATTTTATGAATGGCTGCGCTCGACGGGAAAAAAGGCGCTTAAAAGTGCAGCGGGTTATCCCTTATTCAGAAATACTGCAAGGGACAGGTTTCAAGTATATTATAATGAACAAACTCTAAAAGGGTTGTTGCTCGATATTCGTGACCAGGATCCCGCTGTTATCATAAGAGCGCCCGGAAACCTGGATTATGGCGAAGTTGTCATGGTTACAGGAATAATGCATGCTATGGGTATTAGTAAAATTGCATGGGTCAAGGGAACACTTGCGGATATGGTAGTTGAGATTGTGAAAGGCAAAAAAGCAAGGAGGAAAGGAAAATGAAATTAAAAATACTGGTAGTTGCTTTGCTCCTGCTCACTGCTTTTATTTCATTTATAGGATGTGGAGGTGAGTATGGAGAATCGTATATAACGATACCTGAAGGACCAAAGATTTTATTCAGGGGCGGTATTGGCAAGATAACTATTCGATATGTCCCTCCACCGGATCCGATTTTCCGAATTTCTAACGCTACGGAATATCTTGAGTTCAAAATAATAAAAGACAAGTATGGAATTCCAGACAAACCTTTAATTATCGAGTACACAGTTGAAACCTCGGTCATCGCACCGATTATTACACAAAGAACCGGTAATCCCCAATTCAACGATTATGTCCAGAGATGTTTGCAAAGCTGGATTTACACAAGATTTGGCAGAGGAGTGGTTAGAATTTCTGTCGATGTGGCAAAAAAGAGAATCGTGGTTGATGTATCGAACATAAGACTTTCCGAGCAGGAACCGGGTCGTCCTGAACCGAAAATGGGAAATGTTAGAGAATTAGTGAAACAGATGGGATTCACAATTGTGGATGGAAATTTATATTAATTGTATGATTCATGGGGAACCACATGGCATAGATATGCTGTAGCGGTTCCCCATAAGAAAATTATTAAACTCGAAAATAATGAAAATTTAAATATTAAATAGCGGAGGAATTATAATGAAAAAAACACTAATACTGCTCTGCCTTGTGGGAGTATTATTTGCCCAAGACCTCGACCTTTCAACTTTGACCACGAAATTTGACCAGGGTACAAAGCTATTTATGGAAGACAAAGGCGAGGATGCACTGATTCCTTTTGGTGAAGCCAAAGATGGTCTGGAACAAATGCTGAGTGGTGTCCTAACTCCCGATGATGAAGCTTATGCTAAATACTATCTCGCATATACTTATTATCACATTGCAAGAATCAACAACGATAATGAGGTTTTCGAAACAACCTGGCAGGGCTTTTTTGATGCAGCTAGAGTTTTTAGTGACCAGGATAACATTGCTGAAGAATATATAAGGTCGAAATATATGCAAGCCCTTTGCTCATTTAGACAATACCAGCTTGCTTCAAATGAACGAAATCAGATGAGCACCCTCGACAAAGCCAAAGGCGATTTTATTGGTTTTGTAGAGAATGAGCATGTTCTTGCAAATGCTGAAGAATACCAATTTTTAATCGACAATGCATACTGCTTTCTTGGTTATTGTCAATACATGCTGGGATACCTTAAAAGTTTTAACATGGGTCAGCTTTCTACTGCAAGAGGAAATTACAACGGGGCTCTGGAATCTTTCGGGAAAGCCAAAAATTCGACAGATGAAAGAGTCTCTCTTGCGGCAACATATATGGAAGCAAACTGCAACTATATGCTTGCTAGGCTTTATATGCGGGTTTCCGAAGATGATTGGGCTACATATAAGCTTCCCGGACAAAATAGGCTTACGGCAATCGAAGGCGCTCTTAGTAATTCGCTTTCGGCAATCGATGGAATGATATCTGCATCCGGAACTCAAAAAGACCTTCAGATGTTCGGCAAAGTTAGCGGAATTACTGACAAAATTTATGTCGGTTCTACCGGTGATAAGCAAACTCTAAACGGTGTATTAACCGATATGACCGATATGAGAAGCGATGCTACCTGGGGTGGTGAAATAATGAACCGTCTTGCGGATGGCAGGCTTCTTAATTTTCTCATTTTCAATACACCGGCACAAGGAGCTGTTTCGGGGATGAATGCCGTTCTCGATGACAATCCCGAAGCGCTTTACTGGACAGGGATGATTAAATATTGTATGGGTGAATACGACCAGGCAAATGCCAAATTAGGCGCTTTTTTTGGAAGAACCGCAGCCAACAGAACAACCAGAATAAAAGAGCTTAAAGCCGATGCAAAGTTCCGGCAGGCGGAAAGTATGTTCTGGATGGCTATTAAGCAGGGAAATACAGCGTTGCTTACACAAGCTGATGGTATATATAAGGCTCTCGAAAGCGAATCCGGCGAATATAACGAATACTTGGGCAGTGAAACTAAAAACATCGTTACAATTAGAAGGTTTCTTATCACTATTGAAACAAGTCTTGGCAAACAACAGGATGCCTCACTATTCGATGTAGCGATGGACATGGCTGGATTTTCATTACCCAAGGATGCGGAGAAATACCTTGCTGCAGGTAATTATTTCCTTCAAAAAGGTATCGAATCTGCCGAGAGAGAGCGTGAAACAGCTTTGAGATTTGCAATTCGTGCTTTCAGCCAAGTTCTCAGCGCAAGTGTATCATCGGAAGTGAAGAACCGGGCAAGATTTATGAAGGGTGTAGCTCTTGTTAAACTCGCAACAGTGCAGGATGAAAATCAAGCGGAGACTATCGGAGAAGCGCAAGCTGTTCTGAATGCATGCACATCGCCTTATACCAATGAGGCAAAATATGTGGTTGGTAGAGGATATTTTAATATCAATGATTATACCAAAGCTATCCCTATTCTTCAACAATTGAAAGGCAAAGGGCACATACGAGCTACCTACTATTATGCAATTATTCAAATTGAAAAGAACAATAACAGTGTAGCTGCCGGCGCTCTGACTTCGATTAAGGCTACGGTAAAAGACCGTTCCGATTATTGGTATAATAAAGCCGACCTCGAGTTAGCAAAAATTTCCGCCTCCCCAACAGGTGGAGGCGCTATGACTATGCTAGCAGACCCTCCCATGACTTATGAAAACCTTGTCGATGAAGAAGCGGAAAAAGCGCGTAAGAAAAAGGAATCTCTTTTTATCTGGCAAAGGTCGTCGAGGTTTAAGGAAGTTCCAGATATTAATGAACTTATCCCGGATAGACCACCGGAAACAAATGTGAACCTGGAAATTGCAATCGTACCGCCGGAAGGCGATGTTAATATAATTATCGATGATAAAGAAGGACTTGTTTCCTTCATGGAAAAGGGTGTTTATAAGGTGAACCTTAACCGCGGCACACATAGCGTTCTGGTTAGGAAAAAGGGTTTCTATCTTTATAAAAAGGATATAAAGGTCAGCAAATCTGAACGCATAACACTTACTCTTAATAAAGCTGTTCGATATATTCCCGATGGTGAAATGAGCGGTACAAAAAATGCGCTAGCGGTTGCAGCAAAAGGAGATGAGCTTTTTGTTGCACCGGTAGGCTCAAAGTCGATTAAAAGGTATAAAAAAGACCGCAGTAAACGCGATGAGTATAGATTTAGTGACCTTGGTATTGGCGGTGTCAGCGGGATTGCTGTCGATGAAGAGAATCTTATTATCGTCGATGCAAAACAGAATCAGGTGATAATGCTTATGCTTAGTGGCAAAGCTCAAGAGCCGGAACCGGAACCCGAACCGGAATTTGACGATACAACAACCGAAAAATCGGATTCAATGGCTATCGAGGAACCGGTACCGGAACCCGAACCGGTTAAAAAAGGACCCGGACTGCCCGTAAAAGTTATTGCATACAGCGGTGAGACCTATGGTTCATTCCCGCTTTCGAGACCTGCCGGAGTTTGTGTTCATAGGGATATGTATTATATCGCCGATGCAGGAAATAGCAGGATACTGGTATTCGAGGGTAGCACATTCAAAAAGGAAATCGGTCTCGATACTCTTGTGCGCCCTATGGATGTCGCTGCGAAAGATGAAATGCTCTATGTCGCAGACCTCGGTAAAGGAATGATAGTAAAATTCTCGCTTGCCGGTGAGTTCATCGATGAAGTTGAGCTTGAAAGCCAGACACAACCCGCAGCCGTTTTTGTCAGCGAGGAAGGTTTTGTGTTCGTCAGTGATTATGTTAAAAACGATGTCATTAAATATACCGATGAACTTAAACCGATTTCGATTGCGGCAAAGAATGTTACAGCGCCCAGAACTATTGCTCAGATTGGCACAGGTCCGTCATCTATGTTGTATGTTGCCGATGCGGCGGGACTTTCTATACTTAAAGGCAAATGGGATGAAAATTTCATGCCTGAAGATTAGCATTAAACATCGGGTATTTTTATTTAGCATTCAACTTCATTGCTTAAATTTAGCGTGACCTAAAACGGGCTTCAGGCTTAAAAATAGGTTTTGGCAAGTGTCCATACACCCAAAACAGTTATCAGGATACCGATTATAAGGTGCATTTTATCTCTTCTGATAATTCTTGTTGTTAAGGCTCCAAATGGTGCAACAAGAACCGACCCCAGAAGTAATGCAAGTATCAATTCCCATTGAAACATTTTTGGTGAAAATAGTTTTGTAAAAAAATCAGACATCGGCATTTTTAGAATGGGAGTTTTAAGCTCCAATACTGTTCTTCCTATCAAATATGTAAAAAAGGAAACTATACAGATGGGAGCTTCAGCAAGAGTGGTAGCGCCAATCGCTTTCTTATGTTCCTGCCCGGACATTATCTGCCCCGCCGTAACAACAGGTCCAAATCCACCGCCCGATAAACCTTTATTGAAAGCGCTTAAAATCCCGATGGATATCATTTTGTTCCATGTAAATTTAAATTGCTTATTACGGAGCACAATAATACCCATAACCAAAACCAGAACTCCTATATAGGTTTTTAATACAATCTTCGGGATATTAATCGAAACAAGAGCGGCAATAATAGCAGCCAGTATTCCAAATCCACTTACGATTAAAGTTATTTTCAGGTCCTTTGAACCGGCTTTGAAAGATACATTTTCAAATTGGTGATGAAATACTGAAGCTGTGAAACCGCCAAAAGCCTGTGAAAGCAATATTGCAGGTATGGCTACAAGCGGACTAAAACCCATAATAATAAGAACGGGAGATAGAATAGTGCCATATCCCATCCCGAGTGAAGAATCGAGAAGTTCACAAATAAACGCCAATAGAAAAATGAAAAGAAATAAGCCGACTGTTATTTCCATTTTAACCTCCGGAAAAATTTATATCTTGAAGAATAATAGATTGTGAAATATTTCGCAACAAAAAGTTTTATATACACAATCAATCTGATTCTTCAATCCTCCCGGAGATTTTTCGCATAGTCCGCTGTAGATATGAAAGCATCCCAGTAAGCTCGTTTCTTACTCGGTTATTTCAGAGGGCTTCGATTCAAATGAGCGCCCGAATAGTTCCTCAAGCCTTTTCAGCCGCTCAACACGATTATATTCATAAGTGCCATCGTTTCTAATGTAGTGCGCGCTAAAATCGTATTCGTTTATTTCCGGCATTCTGGCATTGGGTCCCGTAATATTTGTCATCACATTAATTTCTTTCATATTCATAAAACTCGATAGTTGCGAACCTGAAAGCATCCAGCAAATTATTAATATCACAGTAAACACAACTACCGTTTCTGCGGAAAGCTTTAATAATAATGACCAGAAAATAGACATGCGATTTTCATTTCTGAAAGTAGCATACATTGCCCCCAATACAACCGCAATCGGAATGCTAATAGGCATTAACTGGAGGTTCAGTGCAGCGGTTAGAATCCCGAGTGAACCAACTATGATTAAATAAATCGGCAGTGCAAAACTCAGGCGGTTCCCCTTTCGCTTCTCGAAAAAACGAATAATTAAGAATACTATACCGAGCATTGTGATGACAGAGGAAAATGCAATAGCGGCAACTGCTCCTTTTTCAATCACAAATGCACTAACAATTACAGAAAATAGAGCTGAAATAATTACTGCGAAAGCTGTCCATAACCTTGTTTTTGTCAGATGCAATCTTTCGGCAGGAATACCGCCAATTAGTGTGCAAATAAGCCCGATAATGAATAGCAAGAACAATCCTATATAAAGAAGCTGCACTATTGCAGCAATGAAAAGATTTACTAAATGTATCGGCGTAAAACCAAAAAGAGTGATACGAGACTGATTTGTAGTTTGCCACATAGCGCGCCAATTGTAGCTTTCCGCCATCATTTCTCCCACAAGTCGCTCGGAACTCGGCATTTCATTCACGAGGTAAAGGTCACCGAGCAGGTCGGCGGCAATTCTGGTTAAGATGTTGCCAATCATGTGCTGGATTAGCGTGCGGTCGGGGTCATTGCGCATCATCAAGCCAAGATGCATCAAATCGATTATTGTGTCGGCAACGGCTTCCGCGTCTTCGCGGTTACTGAATGGTCCAATATCATCGATGAAAAGTTTGACACCTTTAGATTCACTAAGATAACGCTGAATCGGCGCTGAGGCGAGGAACATAACGCGAGAGAAGAATGTATTCTGTCCCGAATCTTTCAGAAGTTTAAGTCCGATGGATATCGCTTCCGTTCCATGTGAACGATACTCAGTTTTGTTCATTGCACTGCACATAACTTCACGACCTTCCGGCGTGAGTACCGAACCGTGTGTACTAAAATCTTGTCCCCTTCGCTGACGATACGAAGTCGGTGTTTCATCATCTTTGATTAAGACATTTAAACGTGCAAGGTCGATTGCGGCATTATTGGGTTCCAACTTTTCCGCCCTGTCGAATGCTGCAAGCGCGGCGCTGTCGGGTGAGATATCCGGTATTAACCGAATTCGAAATCCTGAAAGTGCATAAGAATACGCAAGTCCCAGCCAATATGAATAGATTGGATTTGTAGGGTCGAGTTCTTCCGCCTTATGGAGATGCGCAAAAACATCGATTTCTTCGTCCTTTCCACACATTAATGCCCAACCAAAATGGTATTCCGGATTATCGGGGTGCATTGCTACAAATTCATTGATTTTATCATTAGTATCCTGTATATAGCCGAAACAATTAATCCCCAATGCGGATTTGCCTATTTGCTTTCCAAATGCAGGCGGCATCCATTTTGCAAAATGCCATGCGTCGCTAATCCAGATGAGAAAAATCGATGCTGCAACCACAATCACCGGCAGCCGGACAAATCGCCATTTATTAGACACGATATACCTCCGGGTTTTTGATTTTTGGCTTTGATATTCCACGAATATTGCGGCATAATGAATTATGGCGCTATTTCAACAAGGGAGCATGCTCCCTTGTTCCAATTCTCACTTCTTATCTTTTTTCGGTGTCCAGACCTGCGATTTCGGGAGCATACCGAGTTCGAGCAGTTTCGGCTCATTGTTTCCCCAGAACGATACCGCGCGATGATATATCCTGCTGAGCATGAGATTGCATTTTTTGCGAATTTCGACCTTTTTGGCGCGAGCTTCACGGCTCTCGGCGCGCTCACGAGATATTTTTTCCAATGTGCCGATGATTGAATCGAATAATGTGCGCAGTTTCTCGAACGGCTGCGGCGGAAAGACTATGTCGGGCTTCTCCACAGGCAGTGCATCGTAAGCATCTAGCATGTTTCGCACCATCTCGATAAAGTCCATTCTTCGTCTTGGGACACGACCGCGCACCTCGAACCGTTCTTCGAGATACTTTTTCAACGATTCGTCCGCCATACACATCTCGCCGCGAATCAATCCCCGGCATCTTGCGAGTTGCTTCCGCGCTTCTTTCTCTTCTGAATGCAATTTTGTATAAATCTCCGCGTTCTGGGCGGATTCCTCATGGAGGTCATCGAGTCTTTTAAAGAAATTTTCTGCGCTCTCCTTAATAATAGTGATTTCATCATCTGAAAAACCTAGTATCTCACCATACCTAACAATTCCATTAGATAATATATTAAGCCTTTCAAGACATTGACCTTCACTATCTAATGTAAAGGCATTATTCTTAATCATAATAGTCGTTCTCCTTTACGTTTTAGCATTTCTATTTTATAATATAGTAATTACATCATTCATTATAGGGCTATGATATTAAATGTCAAGGATAAAATAATAAATATACTCTCTATGATGATGAATGTAATATCTATTTATTCTAATGGTATTGCTATATAGCATAAGGTAACAGCTAATTTATTAGTGGGCATAACTAAATGGAACGATGTATCTTCTAAAATATCCAGCAGCTTCGATAATTCCGATGTTAAATGCTAAAATTTAAATATCAAAACAGAGGAGGAATTCGATTGTTCCGGGGGTCGTTCACAAATCACAATTCCCAAATCACTATTTCTTCAGTTTATTCTCGCTCTGTTGGAATTCCTGGAAATTCATGTCCTTATACCATCCCCCACCGATAAATTTAAGCACTGGCGAGAATTTTTCCGGCGGTAGATAGCCGGGGATTTTTGCGATTACTTCATTATCCCCGGTCATGAAAACCGAGTGTGGATAGCCTCGAACCGCAAACATTGCGCCGAGTTGCCGTTCAGCGACCATTTCGCCGTTAAACTCGACTTTTTGCGATGAAGACATATTGATTTTGGTTGCGATAAAAGAACCGTCGAGTTCGGATTCGATATCGTCGTTCGTGAGTGTTTGCCCCCAGAACTTTTTACACCAGCCGCAGCTATTGGTGTAAATATAGACATAAACATGCTTTTTCTCGGTTTTCGCTTTAGCAATAGCCTTACCGAAAGGATGCCAGACCAGTTCATCGCCGGATGCGAGAGTATCTGCAACCACAGTTGTCAAAATCAACAATATCGTAACCGATAGAAGAATTGTTTTCATTTTGTTTCTCCAGTTTATTAGTGAACCCTATCTTAATCGATTCGAAAGCATAAGTCAAGCTGAACATTTTGCATTTGCCCCGCGCACGGTTATCGTTTCCATTCGGCAGGCTCATGGAACACCGGTCATTGAAATAATCGATTACCTGACCCCTGATCCCTGACCCCTGATCCCTGACACCTGAAATCTACTTGATAAAGAAAATCTTTCTCGTAATCGAGTTTTCCCCGGTTCTTGCCCGAGCGAAATAAATACCCGCCGGGATTTCATCCGGCTGCCAGCGGATTGTGAATACTCCGGCTCTCGCTTTGCCGTCATAAATGTTCTCGACCAGATGACCGGAGATGTCAAAAATCTCGATAGAGAGCTTACCATCCACAGGCATGGCGGTTGCAATCGATACCGCGCCGTTAAACGGGTTGGGTGAAATTATAAGCGCAAACTTATCCGGCTTCCAGTTCCCATCCTCGAATATCGACGACCATGTGTTTGAAACGCGAATGTTATCGATATACCAGCCCTCATAAGTCTGATAGGCATCCGAACCGAAATGAAAACGGAATTTTGCATCGCCGTTATAATCGAGCAGGAAAACTTCCTGTTCCCATGTGTGCCTGCCTGAAAAACACCATGTATTCTCCGGGAATGGAGATGCATCATTACGCCTTATCCTGAAAGGATAACCGCCAATGGGGGTTATTTGTTCCCATGAAACTCCGCCATCGGTACTCATCTCGACAATACCGCCATCCCATGCATATCCCTCGTATGATGAAGAAGTTTCAGCATCCATGCGGTGATAGAACATCAATGAATCTGTCGATGTAACATATATCGATGGGGTTTCCAGCGCGCCGTCCACGGAGTCGTCATGGTCGCCAGTGCCCTCACCGCCGCATTTGAAACTGGATGTGCCAAGATATGCTCGCGCATCACTCACATGCCACTGGTCGATAAAATCGGTCTCGATTGAATACATCGCATAATCGTAGCCGCCGGTTTCAACATCCTCAAAATAATGTTTATCTACAAAGAACTCGATATAGACATCTTCAGCGGGGAAAGTAGCTAAATTCGCGCCTGCGGATATATCCGTCGCTTGAATCTGGTATGCGATTTCATCATAAATTGCGATTTCCTCAAAATCGAAAAATCCGACCCAGCCATCTCGTTCCTCATCATATTCCATTGCAACATCGTGCTGGAGTGCATCGTTAACCTTGTATCTAATAGTTGCCGAGCCAACGGCTCCGTTGTCCGAGACAGTTGCAAACACGGTCGGCGACCATGATGGGAAACATCCGCGGGTAAGCGGATAATGCTCGATTTCCGGAGCGAGTGTATCGGTTTCGACAGCAAACGAGAAGAAATTGGACGGCGCTGTCGATGGATTGTTTCTCACATTGCCAATCATGTCTATTATAGAAATGTAGTAATGGATAGTAGTTCCGAGCGGCTGTGCGGGAATATCGCCGCGCCAATCGCTGCCGGTGATATTTGTCATAAGAACCGGATACCATTCCCAGTCGCCGAGTATCCTGTAATATACATAAGCCGTATCGACACCGAAATATGACATCACATTTGCATCCACGGGATAGGGGTTGAGTGAATCCTCGGTCGATGAGAGAGCGTCATGAGTGATTTCGAGCAGAATACCGGGACCGATTCCATGATTGGAAAAGCAAGTATATATCTCAGGAGCATTAGGTGTTCCGTTCGTAATATCACCGTCATCGTCATCGACAACGAGCACTTCCTCGAGATATGCCTCGAATTCTTCGGGGTAGCCATATCTGGCATAATGCACCAGAGTATCGGTATATCCCGCACCGAGTATGGTTCGTATATCCCACCATGCGCCGGCTACAATCTGACCGTCATAATGAACCTCATCGACAAAATCATCGGGGTATCTGTTGGTATTTTGGAGAACCCGCATCGGTGTTGTTGGCGCTTCCGCATAAGAACCTTCACCCATCTCGCAATCGTCGAAAATAGTGCATGGGAAATAGTCCGAAAGCGCTTCATCGATAGCGCCGCTCTGACCCTCATAGGGCAGCATCCCAGCGGGATAGATAAAATGTGTTACACCGTGGGTGTACTCGTGATAGATTACATCTGTAACGAGCGCCAGGTTGACCATATATCCACCGCCATGACCGAAATTGATGCCTTCGCCGTCCCAGTATGCATTATCGTCCATGTATGGGTCGTTGACACGGCAGGGCATGGTGTAATCCAGTTCATGAAAATCGAATGTATTAACATACCATGTGTGAATAAAATTGGCGTGATAATAAAGATTCAACTGGTCTTTCCTGAACTCCGGAGTTGTCCATGTGTATTCATACCAGTCGCCTGAAAATGGCACATAGACCTGTCCCTCGTCATATTCCGGATCCTCGATGTCGCAATACCTTCCCCTGAGTTCCGAGAAGAGATTGTGGTCTTCGGTCATCGCGCCAAGGTCTGTAAATGCGCCAAATTCATCTGTATAACCGGAACTCGCATCGATAAGCAGATATCCATGCTGGAAAGAGCCATTCACCGGTGTGTCGTCAGAATAGTTGGGTACATTTTCACAATAAATATTACCCGACACTGTCGGTAGTTCATTCAGAGCGCGAATAATCTCGCCGGTAGATGCATCGACCCACATTATCCATAAACCCAATGGATTTTTCGTTTGAATTCTCAACCACCAAACCAGCCTGCCCTCATAATGATTTTCCGATGGGATAGGCGCTATCATTAGCTTTCTGTTCCGAAGCTCATAAATCTGTGGTTCAACATAAGACAATGCAATTTCGAGCGCCCCGGATGAATCGATATTATCCTGCAACGATACTTTTGTCAAAGGCTTTAGTTTACTTCGGAACAAGAATATCTCTCCGTCGTCATTGATTCTTAATTCTACAGATGAATTGAGCACATCGAAATTCCCGACCTTATGGCGAATTGTAACATACCAGTGCCTGAGAATTTTCTCGACTCGTTCGATTTCAAGTTCACCTGCGGGAATTTCGAAAAGCGAGGGATAGCTCAGGATAAAAGCATTTATAGCGGTTTCGGCGCTGGAAACTGTCCTGACCGATATACCGGTTGGCATCGGGGTGCATATCAGGCTTCTTACATTCCCTACAATAGGGTCGATTGTGAGTTTCTGTATGTTTTCGAGTTCAAGTTCTGCAACAACATTTTTATCGCCGGGAACGGTTTTTGGATATTCGATTCCGATTGGAGGAATAGTGTTCTGACGCGGCATAACCGCAAATAGCATTCCCGTAAGCGCTATAATAACCGTTAAACAGATGATTCCACGCATTTGAGCCTCCATTTTAAATTGTATTCATTTGCCTTTTGTAAAATAAGGAATTTATCATTTCGAGAAACGGAATGACATCGTTCTATCTATTTTGCAAAATGCTATGTAATTTTTAGTCGGTTGATACAATGCTTAGTGTCAGGCGCCAAATTTCTTCGGGACTGTATGTCTATTGATAATCGGCACAACAAGATTCATGAGAAGAATTGCATAAGAAACACCTTCAGGATAGCCACCCCAACGCCTGATAACTACGGTCAGTATTCCACAACCTACTCCGAATATCCATCTACCCCTGGTTGTTATCGGCGATGTTACCATATCTGTCGCCATAAACAGTGCTCCGAGCATGAGGCCGCCACTGAAAATATAAAATGGAATATGCATTTTGCACAAACCCTCGGGACTTCCAAAGAGCCAGCCCAAAACTGCAACGGTTGCTATGTATGAAAGCGGTATTCGCCAATCTACAAACTTTCGTATCAGGAGAAATATAAATCCAATAATAAGCAATACTGCCGATGTTTCTCCAAGAACTCCGCCAACATTGCCAAACAATAGATTTGTCCAATTTGCATAAAGCTGTGTGAGAATCTCTTTTGCTTGATTAAGCTGTTCCGGAGTTGCTGCGGGGTCGGAAAGTATTTTCCCAATAAAGTTCTTCAAAACACCTAATGGTGTTGAACCGGTTATAGCATCGATATTTGTTGTAATAGCCGGGATTGAACCGCCTCTCGGGATTAACCATCGAGTAGTCATTTCAACGGGCCATGAAGCCATCAGGAATGCTCGACCAAGAAGCGCCGGGTTCACTATGTTATTACCCAGACCGCCGAATATCATTTTGCCGAAAATAATTGCAAAAGCCCCGCCGACAATCGGTATCCACCATGGCACTGCGGGCGGAAGATTAAATGCAAGAAGCATTCCGGTAACGACAGCGCTGCCATCGCTAACCATTATAGGCTTGCGGGAAAGTTTTTGCACAACACCTTCACCGATAACAGCGCCGGCAACACCAAGTATCGTTAATAGCAACGACCTGAATCCGAAGAAATAGACCGACCCGGCGAGCGCGGGAACAAGTGCAAGAACTACACTCCACATTATCTGTTTCGTAGAGACACCCGTTCTTATATGGGGTGATGATACTACATAATATTTCCCGTTCAAAACTCCTCCTCTGATACCATTACAACTTTAAATTTTCACCTTTAAATTAAAGAACCTAAAAATAACACAGAGAACATTTTTGAGCAAGGAAATTCTGGATATTTTAGTAACTTGTAACTAGATAAGCATTTGAAAAGAATCCATTGGAATTATAAGTACTATTCACATAAAATTGAGATAAGTATTTTTTTTATAAAATACTGCAAAATTCCAATCCGGCGATTAACATGAATTTTAGTTTTTTTTGCAGAAAATATATTGGCAACAAAAAAAGGCTTGACATTGTTGTAAACTCAACTACACTGTTCTGTTCACAATATCAAATTATTGTGCATGGGGGAGCAATGAGGACAAGAGAGCTTGAAAGATTTAAGAAACTTTTGCTTGGGATGCGCACAGATTTGCAGCGCGAGTGGGATTCTTTTGAGAAAGAGAAACTTGCCCAAAATCTGCGTGACCAGTTAGGTCAGGTATCCTCTTTTACTACTCATCCTGCCGATATGGGAAGTATTACCGACGAGCAGGAACGAGCATTTTTACTTGCAGGACATGAAAAAATGCTTCTGGATGCGATTGATAGAGCTCTTGTGCGTATTGAAAATAAATCCTATGGTAAATGCATTGGTTGTGGAAAGCCAATCGAGAAAGAGAGACTTCTTGCGGTTCCCTATGCTGATTTTTGCCTTTTATGCCAGGAGCAAATTGAAGCTGATGAAGCATTAAAAGGCTTGACGGTGTGAAAAAGATGTCTAATGGTTCAAAAAAGCCTCCACAACCTCAGAGTAGAAAACTGGGCGGTGGAATACTTATCTGGATTTTACTTTTCGCTGTTGCACTTATAGTAGCGCAGATGCTTTCCAAAAGACAGTCCAGCGAATTGGAAATCACCTATACAGAATTTCTGGAACTAATCGAATCGGAAGATATCGATAGCTGTCATTTTAAGGGGCGTAAGGTTACGGGTCAGTTTATAAGACCTTACAAAGTGCCGATTGGCGGGTCCTCGAAGGCTTATGAGTATGAAAGCTTTAAATTGCTAATACCATTTGACGACCCTGATTTACCCAAAACAATCGCTTTAAATGGAATTAGAGTGAGTTCTGAAGAAGAATCCTCGAGTTTTTGGGCAATCGTTATAAATATTCTTCCCTGGCTTTTGATACCTCTATTGTATTTTTTATTTATTCGTCAGATGCAAGGTTCGCAGAAGGGAATTTTCGCATTCGGCAAGAATAAAGCGCGAAAAGTAATTCCTGACAAACAAAAAACAACATTCGAGGATGTAGCGGGCTGTGAAGAGGCAAAAATTGAGCTTTATGAGGTTATCGAGTTTTTGCAAAATCCTCAAAAGTTTAGCAAACTGGGAGGGCGTATTCCCGGTGGAGTATTGCTTTTGGGTGCGCCCGGAACAGGTAAAACTCTTCTTGCAAAGGCTGTTGCCGGCGAAGCGGATGTGCCGTTCTTCTCGATATCGGGTTCAGAATTTGTCGAGATGTTCGTGGGTGTCGGGGCATCCAGAGTGCGAGACCTTTTCGAGGAGGCTAAGCGCAATGCACCGTGCATAATTTTCATCGATGAAATCGATGCAGTTGGACGCTATCGCGGTGCAGGACTCGGCGGAGGGCATGATGAGCGCGAACAAACTCTTAATCAGCTTCTTGTCGAGATGGATGGATTCGATGCAAATGAAGGAATAATTATTATGGCTGCCACCAATCGCCCGGATGTACTCGACCCGGCGCTGCTTCGACCGGGAAGATTCGATAGGCGAATTATTGTTGACCGACCCGATGTGAACGGCAGGAAGGCTATCCTCAAAGTGCATTCACGAAAGAAACCGCTTGCGGATGATGTTAACCTTGAAATTATTGCTAAAAGCACACCCGGACTTGTCGGCGCTGACCTTGAAAATATTATGAATGAAGCGGCTCTACTGGCGGCAAGAAAAGATAAAGACCGGATAGAGATGTGTGATTTCGAGGAAGCGCTCGATAAGATAATAATGGGACTGGAACGGAAAAGCCTTACTGTTTCGGATGAAGAGCGAAAGATAACCGCATATCATGAAGCCGGTCATGCTCTTGTTGGGAAATTTATGCCCAACGGCGACCCGATTCACAAGGTTTCAATTATACCGAGAGGGCTTTCGCTGGGAGTAACAAAATTCTTGCCTCAGGATGACCGTCGTGTATATCCAAGGTCATATTTAACAGCGCAATTGGCACATCTTTTAGGTGGGCGCTCGGCTGAGATTATTATTTTCGACAACCCCACTACAGGCGCTGGCAACGATCTTCAGAGAGCCACAGAAATAGCACATAGCATGGTTACCGAATGGGGAATGAGCGATAAAGTCGGACCGGTCAATCTTTCTGAGGGTTCACAAGAAGTTTTTTTGGGTAAGGAAATTGTCTCGAGATCAAAGATAAGCGATAAAACATCGGAAATAATTGATGAAGAAGTTCACAGATTTGTTGAGGAAGCTCAAACTCAGGCAATAAGTATTTTACAGGATAACATCGATATTCTTCATAAATTAGCGGATACATTGCTTGAAAAAGAGGTTGTTTCCAGCGAGGAAATCGATGAGATGATTGCCAATGAGAAAGGAATCGATGAAAAAAGCGACGAATCCGAAAGCGAATAGGTTAAACAAAATGGTGAATTAAAGCAATAAATAAAAGATTCCTGACTTTTCAATCATCATGGAAATCACGGGTTTTTGAACTTATATCCTTGCCAATTACTGTGAAACCGCTTTTTTCATAAATAAAAAAAGAAAAATTTCTTTCAACAAAAACTTGACAAAACATATATTTAAAAAAACATTTGCAATTGCCCTTAGATATATTATTATGATTATACTCATTCAGTGTAAAGCAATGTGAAATAAAAAAAATAAAAAGGAGGAAGCAATGAAGCGTTCCCTACTATTACTGGGCTTTACGGTTGTAATATTTATGTTATTTGTATCGGGATGTCCCAAAAAGGTTCCCCCCCCACCTTTACCTGTCGATGTAAAACCTCCTGAACCAAAAATCGTGGAACCCGTTATTACTCCCGAGCCTCCAAAGGTTGAGATAAACTTGAAAACCGCATATTTCAATTTTAACAAATATGACCTTACCGGTGAGGCAAAAGCCACTTTAACAGATAATGCCAAGCAGCTTATGGATAATCCTCAAATAAAGGTTAGGCTCGAGGGCAATTGCGATGAGCGTGGGACAAGTTCTTATAATCTTTCGCTTGGCGAGAAGCGAGCACGGTCAGCAAAGGATTTCCTTGTGAAATACGGAATCTCCGGAAGTAGAATAGAAACCGTAAGCTATGGTGAGGAACGCCCCGTTTGCCCGGAACATAACGAGAATTGCTGGTGGCGCAATAGGAAAGTTGATTTTATCATCACAGCAAAATAATCAAAATAATACCGAAAAAATAGCGGGGGTGTGAAATATTTCCGCCCTCGCTTTTTTTTAATCCTGACATGTATAAAAAACAAATAAGAATTCTCATTTTATCTATTGCCTTGTTTCTGGGTTTGCTTGTTTCGGGATGTGCAACCCGAAGCGAGATACGAAAATTCCAGCAGCAGAGCGAGTATCTTATCGAAACTCAAGCTGAACAGCAGCGCCAACTAGCAATGCTCGATTCTATGATGTTGGAGCTTCATCAACTCTTGAGACAGGTCAATGCCAACCAGCAATATAATCTCGAGATCATCCAATCTGAAATTCGCATTGTCGAGAATATTCTAAGCGAGAGCGGATACCAGGTTTCTGCGCTTACACAAAGAATAGAATCTATCCAGCAGGAGATGGTTACCACACAACCGCAAGTTGCCGATAGCGCCGATACAGTTGTTCAAGAACAACAGGCAACCATCAATCCCAAACAGCTTATAGAAACTGCGCACCTTGATTTCAACAGGGGTAAATTTGAACTTGCGAAAATGGAGTTCGAGCAGTTTTTGGAAAATTTTCCCAATAGCGCCCTTGCTGATGATGCACAATATTCTCTTGCTGAATGTTTATATGCGCTGGGCAAATATGATGAAGCTAAAATTGCTTTCTTAAAAATAAAATCGGATTACTCCGAAAGTGACCTTGTTGCTCCGGCATTATACAAAGCCGGTATGTCGGCTTTAAAAGTAGATGATATTCTCGCTGCAAGAACGCTTTTTCAAGAGCTGATAGATAATTACCCCAATTCGCATGAAGCTCCTCCAGCAAGAGAAAAGCTGAAAATGCTTGGACAATAAGCAGAATTATAGATACAGGATTAAGGATTGAGAGTTCAGTGGCACGGCATGCTGTGCTAATGAAACAACGGGCAAATGGCAAAAGATAAGCAGCATATACGAGTTTATTCCAAAAGATGAAGTAGATTTTTAGGTTAAAAGATGCCACGGGCTTTTATCATAAGGCTTTCCTCACTTGGGGATGTTGTACTTTCTACGGGTGCAATCGAGGCTTTGAAAAGAAATGATTGGGAAATCGGTTTTTTAACAAAACCTCAATATTCTCCGCTTTTGTTCGAGGATAAAAGAGTTACAACTCTTTTTGAATATTCTTCAATGAAAGATACTTTAGACGACCTTAAGGCATTTTCTCCCGATTGGATTATCGATCTTCAGGTGAATTTCAGAACAGTTCTCTTAGCTTCGCTCGCAAAAATTCCTACGATACGAACCGAGAAACACACCCTAAAGCGCCGTCTTATAACTAAATTTAACAAGGGTGAGCGTTCACCGCATTCTGTTGTGGATGATTTCCTTAGCACACTGGAGAAAATCGGTGTTAGAACACAAGAAGTATTGCCGAAATTAAACCCAACAACATCCGGAGTTGATAAAGCGAAAAAAATTATCCCTACCAGGAGACCTATTGCGGCAATTCATCCCGATGCACGCTATCAATTTAAGAACTGGGGCTGCGATAATTTTATTAAATTGGCGAATTTGCTTGTAAAAAATGGGTTTTCGGTCGTTTTCATCGGTGATGGAGATGACACCGACAATATAAAATGGTCGGGCGCTATCTCGTTGCAGGAACTGGTTGGAATTCTTTCTTTGGTTGACCTTTTTGTGGGCAATGATAGTGGACCCACGCATATCGCAGCATCACTCGAAACACCGACTATCGCTATCTTTGGACCTACTCACCCAGCGCTTGGATTTGTTCCTCGCGGGAAATTCACCGATTTCGTTTATTCGGAACTGGATTGTTCGCCCTGCACTCTTCATGGTAGAGGAGAGTGTAAATTCAAAATTAAAAAGTGTTTCAATTCAATTCTCCCAAAAAATGTTTTAGAAAAAGCGCTTAATCTTTTTGAAAAATCAAAATCATAGATTATATTCATATTTGGCTTTGATGTTTCACAAATTATTAGACAATGCCACAAGATAAAAAATTTATAAGCCACAGAACACTGGGAAAAAAAGATAGGAAAAAACTCAAGAAGAACTTAATGCGGAGACCGCAGAGTTCGCAAAGAAAGAAAACGATAAAAAACCAAACTTTGCGGTCTTGGCGCTCTCTGCGTTAAAATGCCTTTCTCTGTGTGCTCTGTGGCTAAAGCATCATCAATTATTAAATTTTTATTTGTGAAAAATGCAGGTTAGAGAACAAACTTTAAGTTTAAATCGAATTTTTTAATAGATAGTAAATCATAGAAAAATCCCTATATTATGGCAAAAAAGCATGAAAAGAAATGTGAAATTTGTGGCAAGGAATCCGCTGAAATAAAGGTAATCCAGTTTATCGGTGGGAAACGGATAAAGCTCTATGTCTGCAAAAAGTGCTCACTCGAGGTCGGTATTCGCGAGCAACTGCGAAGAGATGAGGCTACATTTGCAACTGCTCGTGGGCTTGAACATGCATGTCCAAAGTGCGGATGGCGATTGCAAGACCTTATAGATACAGGACTTCTTGGTTGTCCAAGCTGCTATGATGAGTTCGATGCCGAGATAAAATCGATTATGGAGCATTTTCATGGCGCAATGCCCGATGAGGATATTGCTCAGGAAGATATTAAGACCAGAATCGAGATACTTGAATCTCAACTACGGAAAGCAATTAAGGAGGAACGATTCGAAGATGCCGCTCATCTCCGTGATATTATCACAAAACATGAGCATATAAAAGAGTTATTCCCGGGATAATATAACCAGAGTATTTCTCAATAAGAATTATGCAAGACTTTTCAGACAATTCAGATGTTGTGAGTCCTTTGTGGATTTCAACAGATTCACCTATGGTCGATGTTGTGGTTGGTATCGAGGCATACGCCATAAGAAATCTTGAAAACAATCCTTTCCCGATGACTCTTCAAAAAGACTTAAGACATGAAATCTGCGATGAAATTTGTTATGGAATCGATGGCATTTTCGAGACACGTGATATGGTCTCCGAATTAAATATAATGGAAAGGCAATACCACTGGGAGCGATTTCATATTCCATATCGGCTTGTAGCTCAACCGGGAGGGGCATTGTTACTTTTAAGTTCCGATGAATCGCTCACAGCGATAATCAGTGGTATCGATTATGTAACATTGAGATTATACTCAGGAAACGCAGATTTTAATTGGGCTGTTAGCGAACTCGATGTAGTCTTAAATCGATTGAATGAAAACCACGAGTGGGCTTTCCACAATCGGTATGGATATTTATCCTCGAATCCTGCATTTTGTGGAAATGGATTCATCCTTTCAATATTGAGTCACTTACCGGGAATAGTGCTTGCAAATCGCATGAATGAGCTAAAAAAAATAATAAATGCACATGGTTTGGGAATCGGTGGAATTTGGGGTGGAGGTATCGAAAGCGTAACTCCATTTATAAGGATTTATACTCGCAAGCTTATCGGGAAGAATAAAGAACGGCTTCAAGAGGATGTCGGGATTGCTTGCAATGCAATAGTTGAACTAGAGCGAGAATCCAGAAATCGACTTCTTGAAACGAACGAATTGATTTTGAAGGATAAAGTATATCGAGCTTATGGAATTGCCGCTTATGCCGGTTTTCTGGAGAGATGGGAATTTATTTCAATACTATCCTCGTTTCGACTGGGGGCAACGCTTGCGCTTTTACCACTTTCGGTGCGAAGCATCGATGAAATGCTAATTCTTGGGCAGCAAGCGCATATTGCTAAAAAATACGCACAACTCAGCACACCAATTGAAATTTCTGAATATAGGGCAAGATTTCTGAGAAAAAAATTGTCTATAAACTGAGTTTTAATTGATATTCTTTGAATAATATGATAAATGCCTATTGTTTTTTGAAAGATTTTAAAATAAATTTTTATAAGATTAATAAATTCTATTATTTTCAATCGTATTACGGGAGTATTTATGTCACTCAGATTTACACCACTTAATATTCGCAATCAAGAGTTTTCCAAGAAACTTCAAGGCTATAAGCCCGATGAAGTAAGGATTTTCCTTTCGCAAGTTGCAGAATTCGCCGACAACCTGTTGCAAGAAAATAGGTCGCTTCGCAACGAAATAGATGCACTTCACAAGCGAATAAGCACTCTTGAACGGCAGGCAACAACAATAAAAGAGGCAATGGAAGAGCAGGCTGAGCGCGCTATCGCCGATGCGCGCGAGGAAGCCGATAGAGTGCTTTCCGAAGCTGAACAGGAAGCCCAACAAGTTCTGCGCAATATGCAGCTTGAAGTTGACAAACGGCGCGAGGAATTATATGAGCTATCAGGTATTTACGGGTCGTATAAATCTCAACTTCTCCGCGTTCTCGAGGGGCTTTTAAATTCTATTAATGAATTTGAAAATACACGCGAAACGCGGAATGCCGATAAAGCTGTTAACAAGTTAGGCGTAAGACTCCGCCCATTAGAACCCACCGATGCGGTCTTTGTGTTAAAACACACAGTTCACCGAAGGCGGCGAAACTTCTTTATGCGCTCTCAAGAACAAGATGAAGAATAATTTCGGGTTTCAGATATAAGTCAAACCGCGACTGAAGTCGTGGATTACTCACAGAACGGAGATATTTTTATGAGAGTGTTGGACAATATCCGAGCGAAAGCCGTGAAACTCGGCGGCACGGTTGTTTTGCCCGAGGGCGATGAACCGCGTATGATGCACGCCGCAGAAAAAATCGCCGCAGAAAAAATCGCAAAAGTCATCGTTATTGGAAACAGGGATGAAATAATGGAGCTTTCGCATTCCGAGTCTGCGGATATCTCATCAGTTGAGATTATCGATCCGGAAACCGATTATAGAAAAGATGATTTTACAATGGCTTTCTGGAAACTTCGCAAGCATAAAGGCGTTACCTTGTATCAGGCTAAGGATGCAATGAAAAACCCACTATACTATGGTGCAATGCTTGTCCGGGAGAGACATGCCCAATGTGCTGTGGCGGGTGCAAAAAATGCTACCGGCAAAGTATTGCGGGCGGCGCTTCACTGCATTGGTATTGCGAAAGAAGTATCCACGATTTCGAGTTGCTTCTTGATGGTGCTGCCGGAATTCATGGGCGAAAAGGAAAAGGTTTTTATTTTCGCCGACAGTGCGGTGTTACCTCAGCCAAATCCCGAGCAACTGGCATCGATTGCGATAGCTACTACACAAAGTGCCGTAAAGCTTCTCGGTATCGAGCCGAAAGTTGCGATGCTCTCTTTCTCGACCAAAGGCAGTGCGAAACATGCTGATGTGGATAAGGTGCGTGCTGCAATAGGGATAGTGAAGGAAAAAGCGCCGGAAATAATAATCGACGGGGAGCTTCAACTCGATGCCGCAATTGTGCCCGAAGTTGCAGCAAAAAAGGCGCCGGATTCCGAAGTAGCAGGACAAGCTAATGTCCTTGTGTTCCCCGACCTCGATGCCGGCAATATCGGCTATAAGCTTGTTCAGAGAATGGCGGGCGCCGAGGCTATCGGACCTATAATTCAGGGACTCGCAAAACCTTACAACGACCTGTCGCGAGGATGCTCGGTAGATGACATCGTTAATGTTGCAGCTATTGCACTGCTAAAGAGCGTGTAGGCAGGTAAATAACAGGTGTGTAGGGACAGACCAATGTGTCTACCTTGAACTAAGAGCTGTTACCTTCTGTTTTATTTCTATATACAGAACACACACACGGGTGCATCCCTGCACCTTTTTCCCCAACATCGGCGCCGGTTTCGCTTGTTTTCATGAATTTGTCGGTTCCCTGGCACCTATACGGACTTTTTTTGATGGAATTTATTTTTGTGCGAGCAGGAGGAGGGAAATTGCTAATTCTGCATTGCTAATTGTTAATCTTACATTGAATTTGTTTTTCTTTTGGGTATTAGCGTTCTTTGAGATAAAATGCTTTTCTCTGTATCCTCTGTGAACTCTGTGGCTAATTCTTCGGTCGGGGCTGGGCACCGATGACCGAAAACCGATTGGTCTTTTTTACATTTAGTTTGTCATTTTAATATTTGATATTATTATAAGGTCTCAATTTTTGCAAGGAACCAAATGTTTGAATATCTGACAGGCATATTGACCGTAAAAAATCCCGTCTCTGCTGTAATCGAATGCGGTGGTATTGGATATTTATTGTCAATCCCGGTTTCCACTTATGATAGACTCCCCGAAATAGGACAGCGCGTAACAATTCTTGTCCACATGGTTCACCGCGATGATGTTATGGAGCTTTATGGATTTACCGGAGAATTTGAGCGGGAGCTTTTCCGAAAGCTTATCGGTGTTACGCGTATCGGTCCCAAACTGGCGCTCGCAATCCTTTCCGGAGGTTCCCCCGAAAACCTTGCATTTGCAATTGAAGCTGGCGATGTTGTAACATTATCAAAAATCCCGCGACTTGGCAAGAAAACAGCCGAACGCATTATTATGGAACTAAGGGGAAAACTTGAGATTTCGGGTGATTTGCCCGCTGTTGTCGGCGATGCGGCATCGCAGGCGGTGGATGCGCTTTGTGCGCTGGGATTCTCCAGAACCGATGCAGCACGAGCTATTCAAAAAGCTCAAAAAAAGGCGCCTGATGCGCTGGTTGATGAACTGATTAGATTGGCGCTGACTAAATGAATGCACAATGAAAAAATGCATTTGAAACAAATAAAATAAAAGACCTCATTTTTCCACAATTTTCCTTTGCAAATAGGATTCTAATTTCTAAAATATAATGATATTCATTTTTTTGGGGAGATAATGATGGCTTATATCAATCTTGCGCCGTTTATAAAAAATTTGCAAATCCTGATAATGGATGTTGACGGTGTTCTAACCTCAGGAAGGATTATCTATAACTCCGAGGGAATCGAGCATAAGCGATTCAATGTTACCGATGGTCTTGGTATCGTGATGCTTCGCGATACAGATATTAAAACCGCAATAATCACCGGGCGGGAATCCGATATTGTTGACCTGCGCGCAAGAGAGCTTGGAATCGACTATATATTTCAGGGCTACCCGATAAAACTTCCCGTTTATGAAGAACTGAAGCGAGAGCTTCACTTGCCGGATTCGGCTTTTGGCTTTATCGGCGACGACCTTATCGACCTCGATGTTATGCGTCAGGTCGGTTTTTCCGCCACGCCTTCCGATGCTCATCCTGCCGTGAAGGAAAACGCGCATTATGTTTGTCGTCACAGTGGCGGTGCAGGCGCAGTTCGCGAGGTGATAGACCTCATTTTCGCATTCAGACGCGGCGAATTCGACGCTATCAACTACATTCCCGTGCAGCTTCTCGAACACTGGCAAGATATTGTCTGGAAAAAGCTCTCCACGAACGGTATTAAAAAGGAAATCTTATGAGAACCTGTATATTGATACCTACATATCAGGGGGAAAGAAGTTTGCCCGAACTTTTCGACAAAATGCCCGAAAGTATTTCAGCGGAAGATATCCTTGTCATAGATGATGGCTCGAAAGATAGAACTTCCGAAGTATGTAGCGATTGCGGTATAAAAGTGATAAGGCACGAGAACAATCGTGGTAAAGGCGCAGCACTCAAAACCGGTTTTGCTTATACTCTCGAAAACAACTACGATGCTGTTGTTACTATCGATGCCGACCTTCAGCATCCTCCCGAACTTATTCCCGGGTTTATCTCCGAGCTTGAATCCGGCGCCGATGTTGTTGTCGGCAATAGGGTGCGAGATATAACAATGCCAATCGAGCGGAGATTGAGCAATTTTCTATCCTCGTTCTGGATTTCTGTGCTTGCCGGGCGCAAATTCCCCGATAGCCAATGCGGCTTTAGGGCTGTCAAACGATGGATTATAGAACAAGCACATCTTCATTTCAACAGGTATCAAACAGAAAGCGAACTTCTCGTTGAATCCGCAAGAATCGGCGCAAAAATCAGTTTTATTTCCATTCCAACCATATATAACGGTGACCGCAGCTATTTCAATCCCATTACCGATACGGCGCGATTTATCGCATTTGTCCTAATGTATTATCCAACCAGAAAATGCAAGTAGCAATAAGCTATTTACAGATAGACTATTACAATGAAAGAGATAAATTCACTTTGTAAGATGTCTGAAAAGAGAAAAAGCTAAAATTTTCACAAAAAATCATTTAAGGAAAAATAATTACTTGACTATAAAGGAATTTGAATATTTTATACAAGAAAATATTTTTTTAAGTAAAACTAACATGAAAAGCGAGGTAGTATCATGCCAAGAACTCTTGGTGCCCGTATCAGACATCTGAGGCTTGCTAACTCATATTCCCAGCGCGAATTAGCAAAGCTTGTTGGAACATCTGCCGGACTTATTTCATTTATCGAGCGTGATAGGAACAGACCCAACTATGAAATTGTCAAGAAACTGGCTCTCGTTTTCGAGACAACTACCGACTATCTCATCACGGGATTTAATCCAAATTCACCGACAACAGACGATCTTCTGCAAAAATTGCGCAGTGAAGTCTCGATAAAAATTCCCAAAGACAACAACAGAGTTTTAAAAACAAAGGAATTGCAAAAGACTGAGAAGCTTATCGAAAGGGTCATCGGCCTTTCTCATGAAGACCAGACAGTTATTTTAAAAATCATCGAGAAAATGGAAAGATAATTGAACTGCTTATCCGGTCAAAATTTGAACAAATGCGAAATACAGCAGCATTTCCCCGGCATTATTGTGTCGGTTTTTTTATGCTCGATATAGCGTTAAGCTGCTTTAATAGTGTGTTCCATTGATAATACCCATGAACGAGACGGTAAGGCTGTATATTTCCAGTATTCTTATGTGTATATATCACAAACTGTGTCGAGTTGAATGAAATCCAATAGCAGAGCGCTCTAAGATTTTAGCCACAGAGGACAAAGAGAAAAGCTGAATAGTGTTATCGGTAATCAGGAAATCGGTGTTCCATTCGGCAGGTTTAGGGAAAGGTGCTCGTTTATTGAGTTAACGAAATGAATGACAGACGGCAACCGACGACCGAAGCGTCTCGCTCAGAATTGCCATCTTAAATATTTTAAAATACCCTGTATTAATGCTATCAATTATTGATTTTAGAGAAAAAAATCATATATAAATAACTGCATATAGAATATAATAACATATTGCGTTGAAAGAAAAAATTTCCATATTATATTGACAAGTAAAAGATTATCACTATTATTCTAAAGAAGATTCTTAAGTATTTATAATAGGAGGGTAGCCAATTATGCGTATATCAAAAGCTTTTTTCTTTGTTTTCACATTCCTCGGTTTGTCGATTATAGCGATATTCTGGGGATGCCAGCAGGGCACAAGTCCAACTCCACCGTTCTTTAATGTCTGGAGTGTCGATTCGATTTATTCGACATCTGTTAGCGACAACCCGCTTATGGTTATTGGCGGCGATATGAATGTTATATGCGCGAATATCACCGGATTAGATGAGAAGGATAATACTATTCTACTTCCCACAAACGAGAGTGTTTATTTCACGGCGGTAATAGGAACGCTGACAACAACGGGTATGGATTATGACACTATGTTCGTGGATTACGAATCCAATCCATATACTCCCGGCACAGCATGTATTGAGTTCTACATCCCGGCGAATGCTCAAAGCTTAACTATGAAGGTCTCTGTTGTCGGTTATGATACTTATTCGCGAACACAAAATTTCGATGTTCTCGATACCAACACTGCAAATATTCTTTATCTCTATCTCGAAGATAATGAAGTAACGGTTGGTGGTGGTCAAATCGGCGTTGCTGTCTTAGTGCAAGACCAATACGGTCAGCCTGTTGCCGATGAGATGGTCTGTTTTACTTCGCTCGATTCAACTCACGGTGTAATGGTGGATTCATGTATGTTCTCAAATTCCGCCGGTATGTGTTCAACATATTTCGTAATCGGTACAGTAGAGGGTGTCGATACAATTTGCGCCGAAGACAGGGAGGGTTCCTATGTGTGTGCGGAAATTATTGTTTCTGCGGCTGAGGCTTACGAAGGTATTATTGATATCGATGACTATCACATTTATCGATGTGGTTCGGGACTTAATGATAGAACGGAAATAACGCTGAATTTGTATGACAGATACTCGAATCCGGTTATGAATGGAACCGCTGTGATTTTCTCTATCGATACATTCACACACATGGATTCCTGTTCGATAGAACCCATCGATTCCTGTTATCCCTGTCCCAAACTTGACCCGGCACACGATTCACTTGGCTTGTTCTATTCAGACACGGTTTATACAATCGACGGCGCTGCATCCGTCAATCTAAAATCCGGTTTCCTCCCGGGTGTTCTTCAGATTCGTGCGGATGTTCTCGATGGTTCGGGAACAATTGTCTGGACACCGATGATAAATATATCCTCCGGGCAACCACATTATGTATCGCTTTCAGCTCGAATACCGGGCTCGGATATCTGGGAAGCCGGCGACCCGAATCTCAATTTCTATTCAGCACCAATCGACTATGCAATGTGGGGAAATTGCACTCAGGATAGCATGCCACTCGAAATTATGGCAATTGTCTCCGATGAATTTAGTAATCCAATCCCGAATGTCTCGGTTTGGTTCACAGCTACATCCGGTGTTGTTGGCGGGTGGCCCGGCAGCCCAACTATAGCCGTTACAACGGATTCAACGGGAATCGGCAATTCTTACTGGTTCTCATCAGACAGAAGAGAATTCGATTCTTGTTTTGTAATGGTAAAAGCATACTCTTCTGAAATCTCTGTTGCGGATAGCCTTTATTTCTATCTACGCTATGGTGATGGCGAAATGTGCTGCGACCCATGCAATCTCGTTGAGATAACCCAAGCTTATGCCGACCCGGAAACTGTTAGCGGTAATGGAACGGATTCAATCGATATATGGGCAAAAGTGGAATACTCCAGTCTTCCGCTGACAAATTATCCCGTGCGATTTCACACCGGACAGGGCTGGCTGACATCCCTCGAAGATACTACCCGTGAGGATGGTTATGCGAGAGTTTATCTATCAGCGATAAATCCTTCGGGCGAGTTGTTATGCGATACTGTTATGGTTATTGCCGGTAATAATTGCGATACCGCCTATATTCCTTTCTATATTGCACCCGCCGCTGTGGCACTTAACTTGACGCTTGTTGCCGACGACTACAATCCCAATGTGGGCGGGCAGGAGGTGCAGCTTATCGGCACCATACAAGATGCCAGCGGAAGCCCGGTAACTGTGCCACTTCCGGTTGTGTGGCAGATTACAGACAGCATCGGGGGAACATCCCCCGATTACGGCGATTTTGTAAGCTTCGACACATATTCCGATACACTTGGCATTTTCGAGGCTGTATTCCGAACCGGTAATGTAGCGGGATTATTCACTGTTGCTGCGATTATTGCAGGAAGCGGCACTACATCGGTAAACCTCAATATCCTGCCCGGTATAATCTATCTTTCTGCGGATAGATATACACTTACTGTCGGGGGAGAGATTTCTCATCTATCGGGTTCGATAAGAAACTATCTTGGCGAACCGATAACCAGCCCGACAGCTATAAATTGGTCGGCGCTTGTTTTGCCCGATAGCACACCGGCAACTCCCGAATACGGTTACCTCGATAGTCTTTCTTATGCAAGTGACACTCTGGGTGAATTCAGCGGTGTATTTATTTCCAGCACTTCGATTGGTGAATTACTCATCATTGCCGAGGCTGTCGATATTGGAATGGATACGGTTAAGATAACAGTAACAAGCGGAACCCCAGCTTCAATCGACATGTCGGTTTCGCCGTCTATAGATACTGTCGGCAGTGTAACACCCGATACGGTCTATGGCTGTGTTGTCGATGCATACGGCAATCCTGTCGCTTACGAGGGTATCATCAATCTATGGCTTGCATATAGCGCGCTCGGTGATACCTGTTACCCCTGCCAGTATGGTTCTCTCGAGCCGACTGCTGCGATACCCGATAGCAACGGCTGTTTCACCGCATTATTCAGCCCCGGTGTTCTCGCCGGAACGGTATATATACATGCCCTTGCCGATAGTGCACACGGAATTGCATCGGTTACACTGCTGGCTCAAACTGCGAGAGCGGAAAGTATTTGGGTCGCAAATAATCATATTAGAACTTGCGGTCATGCGCCGTATCAAACAACTATCGAGTCGTATGTCTTCGACCAATTCGGAAATCCTGTCGCAGACATGACGCCCGTTATGTTTGTCATAGATACATTCTCATACATGGATGCCTGCACTACATGGGATGATAGCTGTCTTTCGGCATGTCCAAGGCTTATTCCGAGTCATACAGTATTGGGTCCTTTATATTCCGATACACTATATACTGTCGACGGTATGGCTTTAACTACTCTTAAAGCCGGTGCATATTCAGGTGTAGCACGTGTTGCATCATACATTCTCGATGGCTCGGGCGAGGTCGCTTTCTCGGAAATGATAAATATCTCCTCAGGTGAGATTGGTAATATAACAATTTCCGCAAGACTCAGGTCGTCCACCGATACGCTCACGGGAAATCCGTGCGTTCTTGTTGCGCCGTTTACATGCGAGTATTGCAGTTGGACATACGATTGGTGGTCCGGTAATCCCGATTTGGATGGTTATGCTTCTCAAATTAATATGCAGGACGGCTGGGTTATGGATGGCGATACATGCAATGCTTTATGGATTCAGGTGAGAATTGCAGTGTCGGACTCATTCGGAAATCCGATACCCGAAGCTACCGTCCATTTTAGCTGTGATGAAGGTGTCATCGGTGGATATCCGTATGGACTTGTCGATACGACCGCATTGACGGATGCGAACGGTTTGGCATATACATATTGGTATGCATCGGACCCCAGAATCGACGGTCAAGTTTGGCTAAAAGTGTACTCAGCCGATAGGTCGATTGGCGATAGTATTTGGTTCTATCTCCTGGATACTCTAGGAATTCCACCATACGATACCGTTGAACAGGAAGTGATTTATGTATATCCCGATACAGTATTTGGGGATGGTCTTTCAACTATCGATATCCAGTGCCGTGTTATGCGAAACGGCAATCCCGTGCCGAATTATCCGGTATATTTCCATGCTGACAGCGGCATGATTTCATCTCCGGTGATGACAAACAGCATTGGGTATGCAAATACAATTTACTATTCAGCCCTTAATCATACACCCGGATTTATTGCTTCGGACAGAATTACGATGACAGCGGGAGTCGATACGCAGTATTTTAATGTGTATTTACTGCCAGTTGACCCAATAATACCTTATGTAGAATATTTATTGATGCAGATTCAGCCCGGCAATATTGCTGTTGGCGATACCGCCTCAATAATTGGACGCGTTTTCGATGGTCGAGGAGACCCTGTGCGATTGCCTATTCCGGTTCTCTTTACACTTTTGCAGGATGGCGCACCACCGCCATTGGGCATGGGATTCATTTCACCCTCATATACATACACAAATACCAATCCCGATAGCTGTGGATTTTTTGATGCTGTTTTCCGAAGCGGCACTCAAGCGGGGGACCTATGGCTTATTGCCAACGCTATCGAGGGTGAGGACACGGCAAGAGATTCGCTTAAAATTCATATTACCGGTTCCAGCCCGCAGTATGTCGAAGTAACCGCCGGCATATTGTTCCTCGAGGCTGATGGCAGAAGCTCGACAAGCATTACGGTGAATGTTACAGACATTTATGGCAATCCCTGTGAAGGCGCAACGGTCAATCTTTCATCGACTCTCGGACAAATCAATCCGCAGATTATCATTACCGATGAAGATGGATATGCAACTACAATTTTGACAAGCGGCACTATAACTGGAACATGTCGTATTACTGCGGAATGCGACGGCTATGTCGGTGTCGAGGATGTCGAATTTGTCGATGCCGCTGTGCATTTCATCATTCTGACAGTCGAGCCTTCACAACTCTCTGCGGATGGAGTTTCCGAGGCTGTTGTTTCAGCAAGTATCCGCGACCAATATGGGCAACCGATTGTCGATGGTACGATTGTCTCATTCCGATGTCTCGATTTGACACACACACCGGTTGGCGCCATCGATACTATCGGTGTAACGATTGGTGGAAATGTATCCGTTTCACTTCAATCGCCTACAATAGCGTGTAATGCATGGGTGTATGCTTCCGCGATGGGTTATGTCGAAAGTGTTTTTGTTCAATTTGAATCCGGCGAGATTTATACAATCACAATCACTGCCGAGCCGGAAACAATCATTGCCGATGGTCTCTCTCAAACGGTTATCACAGCGACAGCAATCGATGAATATGGCAATTCCGTCGGTATCGGTAGTAGGATAGGTTTTTCGACCACTCTCGGCAACTTGCTCTTTGACCATGCATATACCAACAGCAGCGGACAGGCGCAAAATATCCTGACGAGTGTCCGTGAAACCGGACCGGCGCAGGTTACAGCATCGAGCGGCGATGCCGAGGATGTTGTTGTAGTCCAGTTTGCACCAATTGTGGCTCATTCGATTGTGGTTATGTCCGACTCTGTCAGTTTGACTGCAAATGGCATCTCGACAGCAACTATCACAGCCATCGTCTTCGATTCGCTAGGTGGCGCAGTTCCGAACGGCTCACCGGTTAGTTTTTCAACCGACCTGGGGATTCTTATTCCAGCGTTCGATTATACCACCGATGGGCAGGCGGAAGTTACACTGCGCGCTCCAACAAGCCCCGGGATTGCGACCGTTATTGCTGATGCCGGCGATGGCGTTGTCGGAACGACTTATGTCGATATTATCTCGGGGAATCCCGGAGAAATTGTAATGACTGCAACTCCCAATATTCTGCCTGCCGATGGCGACACTACAGCAATTGTCAGCGGAACAGTCTATGATATGAACGACAATCCTGTCGATGCCGGTCATGAGGTTGTTCTGATCTCGAACATGGGGCAGATAGATTCGATAACATATACCAATGCATCGGGCGAATTCTCCGTTATTTTCCGTGCTGGAATAACAGCCGGAACCGCACTGATAGGAGCTTCATCGGGCTCCGCAAACGGACAAACATATATCGACCTTATCCCGACGGATGTCGGGCTTATATATGTAACGGTCGACCCGAATGAAATTATCGCAAACGGCAGCAGTCAAGCACAGATAACCGGTCGAGTAACCAATGTGCTTGGAAATCCGATAACCGACGGCACACCGGTCAGGCTCGAAATTCATTGCTCGGACACCACCGGATGCGATGGCTTTGGAGAAATCATTCCAATTACCGTGCCAACGGACAGCGGCGATTTTGCCGCAACATTCATCGCCGGAACAAGAGTAGGAAGAGTTTGGATATTTGCATCGGTTGATACTGTTATCGATTCCACAGCAATGGACCTGATTCCCGGTGATGTCGATTCTATCGATGTTACCGTCAATCCATCTATGATTCCAGCGGATAGTTTCAGTCATTCATCGATAATCGCAGGTCTTTACGATTCATACGGCAATCCGCTCGGCAGCGGAACAACAGTCAATTTCGCTACGACTTCCGGTGCTATTTTTCCAACTATTACAACAACGAATTCATCCGGTATAGCAATCTCGAATCTTACGAGCAGCAGAACACCCGGCGTGGCTCGAATAACTGTATCGGCTGGCACGGTTATTGGAGAGGATACCGTTGTTTTCACCGAATCCGGAGCAGGACTCGTAATTGTTACTATCGAACCTGTGCAGATTACCGCAGATGGCGTTTCATCGGCAATGATAACAGCGCAAATCACGGACACTCTCGGCAATCCGATAAGCGATGGGATACCGGTATTATTTTACGAAATTGTAGATACCGCCGCTGGCGATGACACTCTCGGAGTTCTTGTGCCATCGATTGCTTATACATCTGATGGAATTGCGACAATTCAATTCCGCGCAAGAACCGGTAAAGGTCTTGCGACAATCCGGGCATGTATCGATTCGTTGCATTGCGGCGAGGGCGCTGTCGAGCTTATCGCAGGTCCTGCGGATTCTATTTACCTGACAGCTTCCGATTCTACGCTGCCTGCCGATGGTGTTAGATTCACCGAAATTAGCGCAATAGCTTTTGATAGATATGGAAACACGGTAGAAACCGGCAATATGGTCGGTTTCAATACAACGAGCGGGCAACTCGACCCCACATCCTCGCCGACAAATTCAGGTGGAGAAGCACGGACAATTCTTACTTCGGCAACAGAGCCGGGAATTGCCTGGGTTACAGCCCAACTCGATGCCGGATATGCCACTATTCCAATCGAATTCGGTATGGCGGAGCCGGTATTTATTGCCGTAAGCGCAATACCAAGGAGAATTATAGCCGACGGTGTTTCGACAAGTTCTATTACTGCAAGACTTATTAATGCCGTTGGTGAACCGGTGGTCGAGGGAACTATGATATCATTTCATGCTTTCGATTCGCTTGGCAATCAATTCGGTGATATCGACACACTTGCAACGACCACAGCGGGTCAAGCTACTGTAACGCTATACGCCCCCACAATAACAGGTCTGGCTTATGTCTCGGCAACATACGCAGGAACAACCGATACTCTCGCAGATACAACCACTGTTACATATACACCCGGTTCTCCTGCAGAAATCGAAATACTTGTTACACCCGATACTCTTTATGCTAATGATAGTTTAACTGCCTCGATTTCTATTGTAGTAGTCGATGTATTCGGCAATCCTGTCGACCCCGGTAAAGCGGTCAGTATTTCAGTCGATATCGGAGAGGTTTTTCCAGTAACCGCATACACCGGAGACACAATCGAATGCACTTATTATCCAGGCTCGGTTGCCGGGCGTGCTACCGTTACTGCAAATTGTGAAGGTATTACCGACCAGGCATCTATCGAACTTCTTACACAAACAATAACATTTATGTTTGTTTTCTCCGATTCCTCCTCGATTGTAGCGGATGGTATAAGCACAACCTTAATTCATGTTCTTGCTAATGACGGCATGGGTCATGCAGTTGCGGACAATACACCTATATACCTTACCACAACCGCCGGGCTGGTAACTCCTGCAATTGCATATACGGTTGGCGGCGAGGGGATTGTTACGCTTCGAAGTGGCACGGTTGCACCCGAAACAGCAATGGTTGTCGCAACTGCAGGAACAATAGGCGACACAGTATTAGTGCCGTTCCGTCCGGGACCACCGGCTTCTATCGAGATAATTCCCGATTCATCGACTCTTTATGCTGATGGTGAGGATACAACAACTGTAAGGGCATATATTCAAGATATTCAGGGGAACTGGATTTCCGAGGGTGTAGCTGTCTATTTTTCTACAAGTCTCGGCACTATCGACACTATGACATTGACAAATGCAATTGCGGAAACCACAGGATATGCAATCACAAGGTTCCGTGCGGGGATAATTCCAGGTTCGGCTTTGGTCTCAGCTACATGCGGGGAAGCATTTACCCAGTGTATAATCGACCTAATTCCAACCGATATCGGCAATGTTTATCTTAGTGTCGAGCCAAATCAAATTGTTGCAAATGCGAGGGATGAAGCGGTGATAAGTGGTCGAGTAACGAATACACTTGGCAATCCTATTACCGACGACACACCGGTAAGGCTCGAATTTTTCTGTCTCGATACATTAGGATGCGAAAATTATGGTGAGGTGGTTCCGGTTACAGTTCATACGGACAGCGGCGATTTTGAAGCGGCGTTCGCGGCAGGAACCAAAACAGGTAGAATCTGGATAGTTGCAACTGTCGATACAATTGCAGATACGGTTTTCCTCGATCTCGTTCCAGATGAACCCGATTCGATAGCGCTTTCGGTAACACCCAATGCAATCCCAGCAGATAGCTTCACAACTGCAAATGTGGAAGCGGAGCTTTACGACCGTTTCGGCAATCCTGTCGGAAGCGCTGTTAGTGTTAGTTTTTCCACTACACTTGGCGAAATATTCCCGGTATCCACAACAACAAACTCGTCCGGGCATTCAAATGTAACTCTTCGAAGCGGTCGGCAGACCGGTATTGCGCGGGTGCGAGCGGTTTCCGGCACCGCAATCGGTGAGGATACCGTTATATTCACACAAACGGGTATAGGACAGGTAATAGTTACTATCGATTCGGCACAGATTATCGCAAATGGAATCAATACAACATCGATATCGGCTCATGTATCCGATACACTTGGCAATCCGGTATCGGATGGCATGCCGGTTCTGTTTGCTCAAATAGTTGATACCGCCGCAGGCGGGGATACACTCGGACTGCTTGTTCCATCGATAGGATTTACGGACAGCGGCAGCGCCTCGATATTTTTCCGCACCGGCACACAGGTCGGCATGGCTACAATAAAGGCTTGTGTCGATTCAATTCACTGTGGCAGCGGCTATATCGACCTTATCCCCGGTCCACCGGACTCGATTTCTCTCGAGCCCGCCGATACAATTATGCCCGCAAACGGTGTGAGTATCACAACAGTTTCAGCATTAGTCTACGATAGGTATCAAAATTCGGTTCAGAGCGGTGTCTCTGTCGCTTTCAACACAACGCTCGGTCAAATAACACCTCTATCGGCGCCGACAAATTCATCCGGCGAAGCTATGGCAATGCTGACATCATCGATGTCGCCGGGGCTTGCATGGTTGACCGCACAGGCTGAGGATGCTTATGCCACTGCGATGGTCAATTTTGGGATGACACCGCCGGTATTTATGTCGATTCGTGCCGAGCCGCGAAGAATCGAGGCTGATGGTCTTTCAATCAGCAGAATTACAGCACATCTCATCAACTCTGTGGGCGACCCCGTTGTGGACGGTACAATGATATTCTTCCATTCTGTGGATGGCGCAGGAATACCGTTCGGGGATATCGATACTATTGCAACAACTATGGGCGGCGATGCAAGCGTTGACCTTATTGCGGAAACCACTATGGGTGTCGCCTATGTATCGGCGACATGGTTCCCGGACACGACTATTTCTACGGACACTCTCTCGGATACTGTAACCGTAACATTCACACCGGGCGTTCCCGCTGCGATACAGGTTACCGCCACACCGGGAACTCTTTATGCCAACGATACACTAACTGCGCGGGTAACCATTGTTGTAAGCGATGTATTCGGCAACATGGTAGATCCTGGCAACACTGTTTCAATTTCGGTTGATAACGGCGATATATTCCCAACTTCAGGTTATACGGGAGATACCATAGTTTGCATGTATTATCCCGGCTCGATAGCCGGACGAGCGGTCATCGAGGCAAATTGCACGGGAATTATCGGCACTGCGATTATCGAGCTATTAACACAGCAAATTGCGAATCTCGATGTCTATGCCGATTCCGCATTTCTTATTGCCGATGGTTTAAGCACAACACAGATTCACATCCTTGCGCAGGACTCACTGGGACATCCGGTAGCGGATAATACACCGGTGTATCTAACTTCGACCTCGGGCGCGGTATTCCCCGGCGTTCTTTATACGGTTGATGGCGTGGCTGCTGCTACACTTCGAAGTGGCACGGTAGCGCCGGATACCGCTATGGTCAGAGCGACTGCAGGCTCCGTTTCGGATACTGTTCTTGTCGTAATCAAACCCGGTCCCCCGGCAATTATCAATGCGACTCCCGATTCGACGCTGCTTTTTGCCAATGGCGAGGACACGACTATGGTTCGCGCATATATCACGGATATACAGGGCAACTGGGTCGAGCAGGGACAAATGGTAACATTTGTTACCAATCTCGGGTCTATCGACTCGTTCGACATTACCCATGCCGTCTCTGGGACAACGGGCTATGCCGAGGCGATGTTCCGCGCGGGAATTGTGCCCGGAACAGCTTTGATTACAATACAATGCGGCGATGCTATCAGTCTTGCAAGAGTTATTCTTGAGCCGACCAATGTCGGGGAATTCGCTCTTTTCGCCAATCCGAATATCCTCGTTGCCGATGGTCACGATACATCGGCTATTACAGGTTTTGTCCGGAATACACTTGGAAACCCGATAACCGACGGCACACAGGTTCGTTTTAGGGTTTCACCGGATACACTTGGGTTTGTTTCACCGGTCTCCGCATACACCGACAGCGGTAATTTTGCGGTAACATATACTACCGGAATAGTTGCAGAATCCGTATGGGTAGTGATGGATGTCGCCGGTTTTACCGATTCGGTCGCTATCGAACAGATTCCGGGAATTCCGCACTCAATTGTCCTGACACCGATGATAGGCGCTATACTTGCAGATTCGGCATCGGTTGACACGATTGCCGTTGTTGTCAGCGACCGCTATGGCAACCGTGTTCATGGAGGAATTACAGTCGATTTCTCGACCACACTCGGCGAAGTTTATCCAACCTCGAACGAGACAAATTCCGCGGGCAGTACTTATGTTTTTCTGCGTTCGGGATTTGAAATCGGCGCTGCGAGAGTTGTTGCAAGAATCGATTCTGCAAGAGGAGAATGCTCAATCTCCATTCTGCCGACAACACCATATACCGTCTCCTTGACTGTTAATCCGCATACACTTATGGCTGACGGTTTTTCGGAAGCCGCGCTTGTCGCTACTGTCCTAGACACTCTTGGCCACCCAATATATGATGGAACACCTGTCAATTTCTGGCTAATCGATACGCTTTATGGTGTGATTATCCCCGGCATTTCATATACCTTAAGCGGTGATGCCACGAGCACTTTCCGCGCAGCGGTACAAAAAGGTTATGCTACTATTCATGCCGAAACGGACAGTCTGCATTTCGATGAAGTTACGCTTACATTGACAGCCGGACCACCGGCTCTATGCACTCTCACAGTTGCAAGCGACACATTGTATGCCAATAGCATGGACCAAACCGACGCAACCGTTCGTGTTTATGATGAATGGGGCAATCCTGTCGATGCCGGACTTTCTGTTGATTTCAACGCTACTCTCGGACAGATTCTGGTAAATCCCTTACTGACCGATGAAAATGGAACGGCAACAACAGTTCTTCAAACCGGCAGCGTTCCCGGCAATTGTCAGGTCTCGGCGCAATGCGGCGGTGTCTATGATGTTACGAATGTAACATTCATCCCGAGCACGATACAAACAATAATTCTATCCTGTGATCCGCCGGAACTAACCGCCGACGGCATATCCAGTTCAGCCATTTTGGCGCAGGTTTTCGATGCCAGCGGTTCACAGGTTACAGATAACACAAAAATCTATTTCTGGGCGATACCGGATACACTGGGAACTGTTATTTCACCTCGATTCACCAGCGGTGGTCAAGCGGTAACATCGTTGATTGCAGGTAATACTGTCGGCGGGGGTGAAATCTGGGTATTTGCCGGAGATGATACTTTTGCAGCTGCAACCGTTGTCGATTCGGTAAAAATCGGGCTCATTCCCGGAGCGCCGGCATATATGAATGTATGGGCGGATAGTTCCGATACCGCGGGAATACACCCTGATTCGTTGTATGCTAATGGAACCGATGGCGTCTGGATATTCGCACAAATCTTCGATGCTTATGGAAACCATATTCAAGGTGGACAAACAGCTTCATTCTCGACCACTATGGGCACATTCACGCCAACTTCATCGATGACGGATACATCCGGTATTGCCAGAGCATTTTTACAATCCGGGCTTATGACTGGAATCGCAACTGTTACTGTAACATCGGACAATGCTATGGGATTCAAGGGAATCGAGATGGTTCAAACGCTTGTGGAAGGAATACTGCTTAATGCAGATAAAACAATTCTCACTGCTGATGGTATCGATTATTCCACAGTAACCGCTACGGTAATTGCACCGGGTGGAACACCAGTTTCGGATGGCACAGTTGTGCATTTTGAAGCCGAAAGCACCTGGGTTCACATACTGCCTGCGGATGCTTATACTACCGATGGCGTTGCAACAACCATAGTTCGAGCCGATACATCCGCGATTCCAACGGTTAGATTTTTTGCTTTTGTGGCAGGTTCTGATACTAGTTCACTCAATTTCCGTGTTGACCCGGGTGAACCTGCGACAATGATAATCACTCCCGCCCCTGCCGACAGCGACAGCATAGCGGCGGATGGTTCCTCCAATATCGAGGTACATGTTTATGTTTATGACCAGTATTCAAATCCGATTCGCGCGGGGACAACTATCAGGTTCCAAACCACACTTGGAACGATATCTGAGACTAACTTTACCGACCTTGCCGGTCATTCATCAGCGCTGTTGACAGCCGGAACCGTAACCGGAAATGCTGTGATTACTGTGCAATGCAGCGCCATCGAGGGATTTACACAGGTCAGTTTCTTTGAACTCTTGGCAGATGAAATTGTTTTAACTATAAATCCAATCCAGATGATTGCCGATGGCGTGAGCGAAGCTGCGGTAATAGCCCGCGCTTATGATTCTCTTGGATTCCCCGTATCCGATGGCACAAGAATCGAATTTGCACATGACACAACAGTAAGCGATTTTGAGCCCGGACTTGTTGCACCGCATATTGCTTTCACGGAGGGCGGGATGGTTTCAGTAACCTTAACGGCACCACCATATACGGGGAATGACCGAATAACTGCGAGCGTAATGGGCGCAGCATCTATTGCTGATTCATTTAATGTAAAATATTTGCCCGGACCACCAGCAGTTATCGAGTTTATCGACACATTTATAGTAATTGGAACCGACACATTTACACTCGACAGCCTGATGGCGGATGGAAGGCATTATGAAGTCCGGGTAAGAGTTACCGATGCATACGGCAATCCCGTGGAAGTAGGCACGGCGGTTTCATTTAGCACAACTCTCGGCGAAATCCAGAGTCCCGCTGTGGTTTCGGATACAGCAGGCAATGCTTTGACATTTATATCGAGCCACGAGACCGGTCCCGGTGTGATGACAGCTATTTCGGGCGATGCCGTGTCATCGAATCCTGTTAATTTCCGCGAGGTCGAGGGCAACTTAATGAGGGTTACATATAATCCACGCATTATTACAGCCGATGGATTATCGCAAGTCTCGATTACTGCAACCGTATTGGATACCAGTGGTGGAGTATTTGTCCCTGTCTCCGACGGTGTGCCGGTTCAATTCTCGAATCTGGGACCGCAGACTGCGTTCCTTTCGGCTTCACTAGCTTTCACGGAAAATGGACAGGCAACTGTTTCATTGGTTTCGGGAGTTACCGCCGGAAGCACATTTGTTGCAATTCTTGGTCCAATAAACGGACCCGATACACTTGCTGATACAATAATGGTAACACTAACTCCGGGACCGCCGGCAATTGTCGAATTTGTGCAATATCCTGCGAGTCTTCTGGCAAACGCAACCGATACCGGCGCAGTATGGATTCGAGTTATCGACCAATACAACAATGGTGTCCAGCCGGGTATTCCGGTGTCATTCTCCACCAATCTCGGGGATATCACTTCGAGCAGCGTAACGCAGGACCTCGCGGCTAATCCTGACAGCACCGGCTTTGCATTCGGCATTTTGACCGCAAGCGAGAGTCCCGGGATAGCAACTTTATCCGCATCATGCCAGGGCGCAGTCGGATACGCCACCGTCTCGATGCAGGAGCTAACGCCCGATTCGATAATTCTGACTATTAATCCACGAAATGTTATTGCCGATGGCGTCTCGACAAGCGAACTCACAGCAGTTGTATTCGATACCACAGGTGTTCCTATACCGGTTCCTGTATCCGATGGGACAATAGTTCATTTCTTTGCCAACCGTGGAATAACCCAGCCTGTCATAGCTTATACAACGGATGGTTTTGCCACTTCGTCTTTCATCGCGCCTGTAACTCTTCTACCGGAAACTGTCGTGGTAAGCGCTGTTGCAGGCACTATTTCCGTTGTGGATACAATAATTCTTCAACCAGGTCCCCCGGCAATTATCAATGTGATTTCGGCTCCAACGGTGCTTACGGCAAATGGAATCGATAGCGATACAATCAGAATAGCTGTTACAGATGAATATGACAATCCCGTCGGTCCAGGACTCCCCGTTAGTTTTTCGACAGAACTCGGTATTATTACCGAGACAAATTATACCGATGCGAATAGTGAATCATGGGCGGTTCTCACAACAGAGTATATCTCCGGCTGGACTACAGTGAATTTCTCTTGCGGAGATGCTTCCTCGAGCATTTTAGTTCAATTTGTACCGTCGGCGGTAGGTGATATTATACTTTCTGTGAATCCTATTCGTCTTGTAGCCGATGGGCTTTCGACAGCGACGATAAATATTGCGGTTCTCGATACAGGCGGGCATCCCATTGCAGATGGCACACCTGTATTGCTAAAGATGCTTCAGGGATATGGGATTATCGACCCACCGATGGTTACAACGACAGATGGTCAGGCTTCCGCTGTATTAACATCGTTTATCGATGTGGGATTCGACACGCTTGTTGCGCAATGCGATACCAGCGATTCGGCAATAATAGAATTTATTGCCGGTCCACCTGCAAATGTTACAGTCTGGACCGATACTATCGACTCACCGAGTATCGCCACACTTCTTTCCGATGGTCTCGATACGACTACCGTCTATGCAGTTGTTACCGATGCAGTGGGGCATAGCGTTGAAGCGGGACTATTGGTCAATTATACTGTAAATCCATCGACTATGGGGTCCGTATGGCCATCGGGAATAACCGATGCAAATGGTATCAGCACAACCAAATTCACAGCGGGAACAGTTCCCGGGATGATTTCAATTCAAGCTACCTCGAGCAGTGCCAGCGGTTCGGGTGTAATCGAACTGAATCCGGCGGGATTGGAGAGAATCGACCTGTTTGTTACCAGCCATTATCTCCCGGCTGATGGTGTATCGACGACGAATGTTACTGCGATGGTTTTCGATAGTCTCGATATTCCAGCGCCCAACGGTACCGGGGTTCATTTCACATATACAGACAGTTCTGTCGAAGCAACAATTTATCCGGGTTATACCCAAACAACCGACGGTATTGCACAAGTACAATTAATATCACCGACAAGTATTGGACCATGCACGGTTTATGCTTATGTTGACACCGGCGCATCGGATTCGATTGTGAGCAATCTCGAGGTGATTTATTTCGAGGGTGGCGAACCGAGAATAATTACATTCAATAAGGCATTGGTTTCATTACTCGCCGATGGCAATTCTGCCGACAGCACATGCACACTGTGGGTTAATGACCTTTATGGCAATGAAGTTACACACACACCTGTGAACTTGAGCCTCGACCTCGGATTCATAACCCCTGCGATTGTGGTAACCGATAGCTTGGGCTGTGCACAATTCACAGTACTCGCTCCACGACATGCCGGAACGGGCATTATAACCGCCACTTCCGGTGCTGCTTCGGGATACTTGAATGCGAAATACAGTGCGACACCTGTGGGTTCGATAACACTGTATGCAAATCCTTCGACACTGCCCGCTGATGGCTTAAGTCAATCGGAGATTCGCGCGGTCGTACTCGATACCGCCGGCGGTCCCGTTTCGGACGGGATGTCTGTAATTTTCCGGACGACACAGGGATATATCACGCCATTCGATACAACAGTTATGGGGCAGGCTTACAGTTATCTCACGGCAATCGATACGGCTCAAACCGTTACTGTCTGGGCGCGCGTTGACACAGATTCAGTTTCTGTCGATGTCGAGTTCACTTCGGGAAGTCCGGATACAATCTATGTCGAATTCAATCCCGATACAGGCACAGTTGGAAGTGGCATACTGGGAACCGTTTCCGGCAGTATAAAAGATGCCCTTGGCAATCCGGTAGGAAATGGAACATTGATGCACCTCTGGCTTAGCGATAGTCTTAAAGGCACCCTCGGCGATACTGTTCTTACCACCGGTGTGGGAGCGGTGTGCGATTCATTTACGACAACATTTACACCCGGCAACAAGGCTGGAATTGTCTGGGTTTATGCTGAGGCTTCCGGCGCTACGGGAAGTAATTTTATGCTGCTCAAGCCGGAAATTGCTCATACCGAAAGCATTGATGTTGACAGGAGCCATATTTTTGTCAGAGGCGCCGGTGGTATCGACCAAGCTATTCTTTCCGCTTTCATTTACGATAGATATGGCAATCCTGTCATGGACAGTACGCAGGTGATATTTTGGTGTACCAACTATCCGGGCGGTTCAGACACAGACGAGCAACCATCGATTGAACCGGAACATCCCGTACTGGGACAGCTATACTCCGATACTGTCTATACACTTAACGGTGAGGCGAATATAACAGTTCGTTCGGGTAAATCTTCGGGGGTCGTGCTGGTGCGCTCGAGCGTGCTCGATGGTTCGGGAATCGTCTCTGAAGCGCCGCGAATTTCTATATCGAGCGGACTTCCATATAATGTCTCGGTATCTGCGGAAGAATGTAATGTAGCCGGATGGTTAGTTGATGGTATATCTAACAGAATTACAGCTATTGTCTCCGACTCGATGGATAATCCATGCCCGAATGTTGCGGTTTATTTTACCTGTGATGAGGGTATTGTAACCGGTTCTTCCGTAACCGATAGCGTTGGATTTGCCTTGGCGACATGGTATTCCGCCGACCCGCGAGGTGTTGCAGGCGATACTGCTGGTGGAACAGGCGATATTCAAATTCAAGCTAGAACTGTCGGTGATTCTTCATCCGTTTGCGGCAGCGATACCGGATGGGCATGCGACAGCTCATATTTCTACAACTCCGGACCGGGAGCGACAATGACAATTTCTACCGCTTCCGAAATAGATGCCGATGGTGAATCTATCGCCGATGTTGTTGTCCATGTATGTGATATAAACTGGAATCCTATCGTCGATGAATCTTCGATTTCTCTCGATGTTGACCGCGGTACAATTACATCACCGATAATGACATACAATGAATGTTACGGAACTCGTGCGGATGCGGTTTATACAAGCGCAACAGTTGACCTTGACTTGTATCCTTCCGACCCTCAAGTTTCTGATGCAAACATCACAGGTGAGGTTGGTTTCGCTGTTAGTGCAACCTCGATAGACCTTATGGGAACAGTCTGCAGTAACAGCAATTCTGAAATGGTTTCTCCCGGCGCCTGGTCGGGTGGGAGTACATATCCTGTATCTGTAATTGTCAAGGATATCTGGGGCAATCCTATCGCAGGTGAGTCTGTTGATTTATCAGCTTCATATAGTGCAGTTGCCGCTACACCACAAATTACTAATACTGCTGGAACTGCATTATTCACTGTTAATACTCCAGCCCCCGACACACTCGACCATACCGACTATATCGCAGCAACATTCGATGAGTGTATGGTTACAGCCGAAGTTACTATTCGAGCCGGAAGGATGTTCACTCCAGCAGGCGAAACAGATTCCACCGAAACAATCGAAGAACCTGTTGTAGAACCTATCGGTGAGCGAAAAATCGAGGAGTTTGATATCCCCGATACCACATTGTTCGATGATAATTCACCGGTTATTCGCGAGAGGGAAACAATTAATCAAACAGAATAGTTGCGAAATAGTATTGATTTATGTATATTTAACGAGAGGCGGTGAGCCTGAACCCGGACACCGCTTTCTCGAATTGTAATAAAAAGCACTTATACTCGATAGATTATGCTCAAAAAAGTATCATCGTAAGTATTGGATGGATTTTTTTGAATACCGAAGAAATTTTTGGCGAATAAACTAAGGCAGGTCTTAATGAAGCTTTTTATATTTTCAACAATAATGATATTTCTACTTTTCGGGCAACTTTGTGCATTGTCGTTTGGTAACCCGGCAGACCTGCCTCCAAAAAAATCAATCGAGGTTTCCGCAGAGCTTGGTAAAAAATTCCTTTTCTCAAAAAACAATGCTCACAGCAACAAATTCGTTCCACACCAATTTTTCCTTAGACTTGGCTATACACCATACAAATGGATTCAGTTATTCGGTTGTATTGGAGCATCGGATGCCGATTGGTATTGGAGACCGGGGCAGATTCCAAACGAAATTTATCTCGATGGCACCTGGGAACTTTCCGCTGGTGGTGGTGCAAAAATCCTTCCACCGGTTAAGTTTAATGGGCTTGGGTTTAAATGGCATGTTTTTGTTGATGGTTCATATGTTTTTATCAGAAGCAGATATCCGGAATATACACTACCCAGTGGTTTATGGACACTGAAGATGAAATCGCACATAAATCAGGTTGATATTGGTGGATTTATTGTCGGTTACAATCGGCGATTCAATCTGTCATTTTATGGCGGTCTTGCGGGAAGGTATATTTCATCGATTGCAGTATATACCGCCATATCATCGAAAGGCGATGTCTATCATGGCGACCTGCTTCTGGGAAGTTCTTTCGGCAGTGAAAGTATCCTTACGATGGCTTTTTATCCGGTAGTTGGTGCAAACTGGCATATCGACGACAACCTGGCTTTCGATTTTGAGTTTCAACTTCTCGATTTAGGTAACTCGGGCACGCTGATAGGGTTTTCATTGGGAATTTCTCATTATAAGTGAATCTATGTTTTTAATACGCAAAATATACATCCCAATTGTATTTCTTTGCATTGTTTTTTCCTTCGTATTCTGTTCTGCAAAAACAGGTTCGGGTGAGGCAAGTGCCTGGCTTGAGCTTTCGCCTGAAAGCTCACGTCATCTTGCACAGTGGGCTGAATTTGAACGGAAAAACGAAAATTACACCGATGCAATTAGAATATATAAATTACTTCTTTCCGATGATGACTCTCAGGTGTGCAACTGGGCGGCGCTATGGCTTGGAATACTGGACTCCTCATTCGAGCAAATCGATTTCCCGAAAAACTCACAATGGGGAACTTTTTTCAGAGCTATGCAAATCGTTGATAATCAACCGCTAATTGCGCTTCGATTGCTCCAGTCACTCGACACTGATACAACGCAGGATATTGTAGTTTTGTTTTCATTTTACTGGCGAGGTTTGATTTTCGAGCGGATTGGTCAGAATGATTCCACTTTTAATGTATTAAGCAGAATCCAGGATAAATTCCCCCAAAATTTCCTTTCCGGCGAAATACTTTTCCGGCTCGGGCGCATAAGCTTTGATAAAGGAGACTATTTCGCTTCATCGGGATACATTTCTCAATCAATCGATTTTTACGGGGAAAGCTATCGAAAAGAAACACTCTGGTGGATAGATGAGTCATATTATTTGTTGGCAGTATCGGAATTGCGACAGGACAATATCGATTCCGCAGTCGTTATCGCAAAAGTACTATACACTATTTTCCCAGATAATATCTATTCGCCCCGCCTTAATAATGTTTTATCCGCATATAATTCAGATTCCGATTCACTTGTAGTCGAGCAAGAATTACCATCTACCTTCCGCGCTGATTTGCTCATGAAAAGCGGTTGGGATTCGATGGAAAGGAAAAAGTATCGCAAAGCGAAGCTTAATTTCCTCGATGCTTATGCAGCCAATCCTATCGATGATGCGCTGCTGTTTGCCGCCGAGTGTGCATTTCGACTTAATGAATATAATACTGCAGACACACTCTACAAAAAAATTTCCGATTCCTCGATAGTTAACTTTGCAATATGGGGACGGGGATGGGCAAAAATAAAAATGGGGCAGTATAGCAATGCTCGATTGGTATGGAGAGAACTGTTTTCCGATGATGTGTTTTCCGATGATGCTGCTTTTAATTCTGCAAAAAGCTATTATCTTGAACACAACCTTGATTCGGCTGAGATAGAGCTTACCGAATATATTAGTGGCTACACTCGCCGTCGAAACGATGCACTATTTTTTCTATATTTCACTCGTCTTGAACGAGGTGATACTGCACGTGCAATCGAAACGGCAGATATCTTTGTCAGAACCTATCCCGGTGGACATAGATGCGAGTTGGTGGCGCTTAATGCCGCACAGGCAATGTTCTTGAGAGAGAGGTATGGCGCTGTGATAGCCTGGGCTGATAGTTTTCAATCCTATTTTGAAAGCCCGGTAGGAGATTCCATTGTCCTTTTAGCGGAGCGCGCCAAATTCCGTATCGGTGAATATACCGAACCGATTCAAATTCTTTTGGGTTTTATTGAGAGGCGTCCCGATAGCCCGATTGGACCGATACTGGCAATTGAAATGGGTTCACAATTCGAGGGAATGAATCAGTGGTTGGATGCTATATTTGTCTATACAAAGGCACAAGATATTTCCTTGCCCGGCGATACATCCTGGTGTGATGCTACACTTGGGATTTTACGCTCATCGCTCGAACTGGGTGATACCACAAAAGCAAACACTACTTTGGAAATACTTGGAATCGATGGCGAGCAACCCTGGAAAGGGCTCGGGTCGATTATTTATGCTGCATGGCTATGGAAACATAATGGCGATTCGGAAAGCGCTATTGCACTTTACAATAAGGTTCGACTTCCTGCAAGCGATAGTGAAATCGCAGATTCCGCCGTATTGGGACTTGCAAGAATTTATATTTCATCGCAGATGTTTCCCGAGGCAAGGCAGATATTGAATCAAAGATGGGATAAAATATCGCATTCAGCACCGCTTGCTATGAAATATGCGATTTTGCTTGCCCGAGCGATATGGGAATCGGGTGAACCGGATTCCGCAATTATTTTTGCTGCGAATTTTGCCGATAGCGCATTTGCGCCATGCAGTTTTTTGCTCGATATGGGTGAAATGGCTCTTGCACAGGGACGGTCGATTCTTGCGGGAAAGATTATGGATAAAATTACTCTATTGGGATGTACAGAAATGACACCGACTTTCCTTATTCAAATGGGCGATGTTATGGTTCAGCTAGAGAGAATTCCCGATGCATGCAATTTGTTTGCTCTTGTGCTTCAAATTCATCCCGATGATTCGCTTTCCGAAATCGCTCGAAAGAGACTCGATATTTTCTCGGAAAACATCGAAACTCCTTGAACGAAATACCGAGTGGATTCAGCATTATTTCAAATATCCATTGTCTTTTAACAAACACCTATATTGCATGTATCTACAAAGTTTAAATTCCCCATTTATGCGTGTTTCAGGGAGGTTAAATGTCAAAGGTAGAATTATTATGGCTCCAAAGTCCTTATTTTTTCTTTAGGATTTCTTATTCCACTCCGTCCCAGCAGTAAGTGCAAAGTTTTTCTTTCGGTAAACCGATTGCTTCTATCAGGTCGTCCAGTTCCTGATACCTCAGTGAAGTCAGCCCTAATCTTTTTCTAATCAGCTCGACCATTGCACAGTGTTTTTCCGATCCCGGTTTAACATACTCTGTCATGTTCTTTCCGTCTTCCCCTTCCAGTTCCATTATCGCCTTTCTTGCAGCAAGTTCAAGCTCGGACTTTGACCGCGAAAAATTCAGGAACTTACACCCGTAAAGTAAAGGAGGACATGATGGTCTCATGTGCACCTCTATTGCCCCGTCATCGAACAAGCGCTTAATTGTGTCCCCGAGCTGTGTGCCACGGACTACCGAATCGTCGGCTAAAAGCAGCTTTTTGCCCTGAACGAGTTTCTTAATTGAGATAAGCTTCATTTTTGCCACAAGCTCCCGGTTAGCCTGGTCAGTGGGCATGAAACTCCGTGGCCAGGTAGGTGTATATTTCACAAAAGGTCTTTGGTATGGGATATTTGCTTCACTTGCGTATCCAATCGCATGAGCGGAGCCTGAATCCGGCACTCCCGCAACTGCATCTATTTTGATACTGTCTTTTCTTGCGAGAGCGGCGCCACAGCGATACCGTGTATCCTCAACATTGATATCCTCATAACTGGATGCCGGGAATCCGTAATAGATCCACAGGAAAGCGCATATCTGAAGACGGTCATTGGGCTTCTTTTTCTGCTCTATACCATTTTCGGTAAGCAGAACGATTTCCCCCGGACCGAGGTACTTTTTCACACTGTATCCAAGATTAGGGAAAGCCGTTGTTTCAAATGTTGCCGCAGTAGCACCATCTTTTTCTCCGACAACAACAGGTGTTCTGCCGAACCTATCACGTGCTGCATAGATTCCTTTATCGGTTAGCAAAAGGAGCGAGCATGAACCCTCGATAGCCTCCTGCGCACACTGAATGCCAGCTTCAAATGAGGATTCCAGATTGATAAGAGTGGCAATCAACTCTGTTTGATTTATTTCTCCTCCACTCATCTCTGAAAAGTGGGTTGCTCTTTTAACATAAGCTTTTTCCACTAGGTACTCGACATTCCTGATTACTCCCACAGTAACGATTGCATATACACCAAGATGAGAGCCTATTATAAGCGGCTGGTTATCATAATCGCTTATCACCCCGATACCGCTATTGCCATGCATCTTGAGAATATCCGTCTCAAACTTGGAACGAAACTGTGAATTTGTGATATCGTGAATATGTTTCGTGATACCTTCTTTGTTCTGAACCGCCAACCCGCCGCGACGGGTTCCGAGATGTGAATGATAATCCGTTCCGAAAAATAACTCATTCACACAATCGCTTTTCGATACTATACCAAAAAAACCGCCCATAATAACTCCTTATTCATTTGTTCTATAGACTTCTGTAAAATGGTGAATTTTATCATTTCGAACGTAAGTGAGAAATCTTAATTGCTTGTCAATCAAATAAATTCTCGTCACTTCGTTTCTCTAAATGATATCGCTTTGTCTATTTTGCAGAATTTTGATTTATTCCACACCTACATTCAAAGTTTATCCCTGCTGCAGGTTATTCATTATTTGCATGATTATCCTTTCGATTTCGCCGTCTTTTTCAGGTATAATTTTGCAAGCATGTATAACAGTCGAGTGGTCTCGACCACCGTAAAAATGCCCGATATGTTTCAATGAGGAGCCTGTGAGTTTTCGCGAGAGATACATTGCGATTTGCCTTGCCAGCGCAACGCGTTTGGTTCTGCGTTTCCCGCGAATACTATCTGCTGGAAGCCCCAGATGCTGCGCTACTGTGTTGAGAATGTCTTCGAGTGTAATTATTCGTGTTTCGCGGAACCGGGTAAGTGCATTTCGACCTATGACATCCATAGCGAGTTCCTCATTAATCTCTTTGCCATGAATGGAGGCATACGCAAGAAGTTTGATTAATGTGCCTTCGAGTTCGCGGATATTTGAAGTAACATATTTTGCAATAAACGATAGCACTTCTTCAGGCATTTCCAGTCCACCAGCCTCGGCTTTAATCCGAAGAATTGCCATTCGGCCCTCGAAATCCGGCGCTTTGAGTTCATCTGTCAAACCCCACTGAAATCGCGATAAAAGTCTTTCGGCAAGTCCTTTTATCTGCGATGGGTGGACATCGGAAGTGAGAACAATTTGCTGTCCCCGCTGATGCAGAGAATTGAAAATATGGAAAAATTCTTTCTGGATACCCTCTTTGCCGGAGAAAAACTGTACATCATCGACTAGAAGAATATCCGCCGAGCGGAAGTATTTCCTGAACTTCGAGGTCGTTTTGTTTATCAGCGAGTCGATGTATCTATCTGTGAACCTTTGACTGGTAACATATATAATTTTCTTTTCTGGATAATTTTGTCTAATGAAATGCCCTATCGCTTGAAGTAGATGCGTTTTCCCGAGACCAACACCGCCATGGACATAAAGCGGATTATACTTGGTTTTACCGGGTGATTCCGCTACCGCCATCGCAACTGTATAAACAAGTTCGTTAAAAGCTCCCACTACATAGTTTTCAAAGGTATACCGGGGATTAAGATACACCGATTTACATTTCGAGGAATTTGTCGAGACGCACTTTTCGGTGAGAGAAATAAAGCAATTATCACCGTTCTTGGGATAGGAAAGAGCAATTGTAATATCTTCATCAACCAGAGAATTGACTGCATTAAGAATGGTTTCGGTATAGTTATCTGCAAGCCATTCCGCAGCGAATTGGTTTTTAACACCAATTAAAAGCGAATTTTTATCAGATTGAATCTCCCGGCTTTGTTCAAACCAGGTTCTAAACGATTGTGGATTAATTTGCGACGCTATTATCTGAAGACATTTATTCCAAAGTGTAATGCTTTCGACGCTCATAGTATCTCCTTCAAAATCGAATAAAAAGAACCCCATTTATCAACAAAATGTTGATAACTCACGAACAATGTGGATAACTGAAATACTCCAAAACAAACAGGATAGAAAATAACTATTTCATCGACTTATAAAATCGAATTGTAGTCTTTTGCAGAACACATTTTAAACTCCCGAATAGAATCTGTCAAGTGAGAAAAAAACGAATTTACAATCCTTTGAATTTCATTGAGTATCCTTAAATCGACTCGAAAATCCCTTCAAGGAATTTCATAACTGAAACTTTTCCAAAACAATCGAAACCATTTTACTATTTTCAACTCTTTCTTGCAGGAATCAAATTCGTTGCTAAATTATTAAAAAACAAGGAGGAAAAAATGTATGATGAAGTATTACCCAAGCTTGTAGTTAAGAACAGCACTAAACTTGTTATGCTTGTTATCGATGGTGTCGGTGGAACAACCAATGAAAATGGCGTAACCGAACTCGAAGTAGCTAATACACCTAACATGGATGCTCTTGCAAAATCCGGTGCATGTGGTCTTCATAGACCTGTGGGATACGGTCTTACACCCGGTTCCGGTCCGGGGCATCTCGGGCTTTTCGGTTATAATCCACTCAAATATGATGTCGGGCGGGGTATACTCGAAGCTCTCGGTGTCGATATGACTGTGAATCCCGGCGACCTTGCGGTTCGAGGAAATTTTGCGACTATGGAAGATGGACTTATCACCGACCGCAGGGCAGGACGGATACGAACCGAGCATTGTAAACAACTTGTGGAAAAACTTAGTTCCAGAATATCACGACTCGAAAGTATTGACATCGATATCAAAGCCGGGCGCGATTATCGTTTCGCTGTCGTATTCAGAGGACCCGAATTGTCCAACATGCTTACCGAAGCGGACCCGCAGATTGTCGGTGTCCCACCGGTTATCGCAAAGCCGTTAAATATTCGTGCGGAAAAAAGCGCAAGAATTATCAATGAATTCATTAAAATGGTAACGGATATACTCAAAGATGAGAAACCCGCGAACACTGTTCTAATCCGCGGTTACGCTCAAATTTCGCAGATTTTGCTTACCCATGATAAATTCGGACTACGGGCTGTGAGTATTGCATCGTACCCAATGTATCGAGGTCTGGCGAAACTGGTTGGAATGGATACACCACTGTGTGGCGAGACGGTTGAAGAGGAATTTGAACAGGTGAGAAAACTATGGAATGAAGACTATGATTTTTTCTTTATCCATATAAAGAAAACCGACTCATACGGTGAGGACGGCAATTTTGCTGGCAAGGTCGGCGTTATCGAGGAGGTAGATAGAGAGCTTCCAAAAATTCTTGATTTGAAACCGGATGTAATAACAATAACTGGCGACCATTCCACACCGGCTGTGATGAAGTCGCATAGCTGGCATCCTGTACCGCTTGTTATAAAAGGGCGATATACTTTTGCCGATGATACTCAAAAATTCTCCGAACGGGAATGTGCAAAGGGTATTGTCGGGCAAATCCCCGCCGAAGCTATAATGATGATTATGATGGCTGATGCCGGTAGATTACTTAAATACGGGGCGTAGGAAACATCTCCTGATGTCGATAGGAAAGAAATGAAAGCGCGAATCAAAAAGACTGCGGATTATCTGAAAAGCAGAGGTATTCTGCCAAAAATATTTTTTGTTCTCGGTTCGGGTATCGACCTTAGCCCATTGCTGCCGGATTTTTCAGAAATTTCGGAAATTCCCGCCGATGAAATACCCGGATTTCCAGAACCCTCAGTTGCCGGGCATTCCGGCAAAATCGTGTTCGGTAAATATATTGGTAAGCTGCCTGTTGCGATGCTTTTCGGCCGCAAACATGTGTATGAGGGTTCACCCGCAGATGCAATTTTTGTCCCGCAGGTGTTCGCGAAACTTGGCGCGGAAATCGCAATTTTCACATCATCCACCGGAGGTATAGACCCACTCATCACGCCCGGTGAACTCGTGCTTCTGATTGACATGATAAACCTGCATGGAACATACGCGGCGAGTTACGCGGGGATGCTCGAACGAGACCGGCGGTTCATTCCTTATGACAGCGCGATAATTTCAAGAATCTCCGACGCCGGAGCCAAGGCGGGTGTTTGCCTCAGAAAAGGAGTTATCGCATCGGTTACCGGTCCAACGTACGAGACTGCTGCCGAGGTTGGCTGGCTTCGAGCATTGGGTGCATCCGTTGTTTCTATGTCGATGGTGCCCGAAGTTACGGCATCGGTTGCGGTTGGCTTGCGCTGCGGAGGAATAGCTCTCGTTACAAATCGCTCCGGGACACCCGGCAAACATGAGGAAGTCCTTGCGGCAGCGCACAAAGCATCGCAGGATTTAGTGAAAGTAGCGGAGCAGTTCTTGAGAATGCTTTAGCCACAGAGGACACGAAGAAAGAAGGTGAGCGGTCATCGGTTATCAGTCATTTCGACAAGCTCAATGACCGCGTTGCCGTTCCATTCCATGAGCCTGTCGAAGGGAATTCACTACAGAGGACACGGAGAAAAACATTGATAGACAAAGCGTTTCGCTTTGCACAACCCCGACCGAGACGGTCGGGCTGTCAGGTTACAGGTGTCGTTTGCCGATGTCCCACGACTTTTTTCGCGTGGGCTATTACATTTTACATTCTGTATTCCGAAAAGTTCTTGTTCTTATATATCAAAGGATTTATCTTGTTTTTCGGAGGATATTTTATGTCTTATCTTGTATTAGCTCGAAAATGGCGTCCACAGACATTTGAGGATGTTATCGGGCAGGCACATATAACGAAAACGCTTGTTCGTGCGCTCGAACGCGGCAGAATCGCTCATGCATATCTCTTTTCAGGACCTCGTGGTGTCGGCAAGACCACAACTGCGCGTATTCTTGCAAAAGCTCTTAACTGCACAAGCTTCGATGCTCCAACCGCAACACCATGTAACGAATGCTCCGCATGTGTAACAATTACCGAGGGACGGTCGAGTGATGTTCTTGAAATCGACGGCGCATCGCATCGCGGTATCGGTGATGCAAGAGAACTTCAGACAAATATACAGTATGCAATTGTTGGCAGATACAAGGTTATTATTATCGATGAAGTTCATATGCTCACAAAAGAGGCGTTCAATGCGCTTTTGAAAACACTCGAGGAGCCCCCGTCAAATGTTGTTTTTGTATTCGCTACAACCGAACCCGACCATGTTCCGTTGACAATAATATCTCGCTGCCAGCGCTTCGATTTTAGACGAATAGCGCCTCGTTTTATTTCCGGGCATATTAAGAAAATTACACAGAATGAGAATTTTGCAATATCTAATGAAGCTGCCGATTTCATTGCTATCCGCGCCGATGGTGCTGTTCGCGATGCGCTTTCTATGCTCGACCAGATTATGGCATCCGACCCAGATGAGGAAATCAATCTCGACATGGTCATGAATCTTCTCGGGGTCGTTCCTGCACAATCTTTCCAGAAAATTGCGGAATCGGTAGGTTCAAAAAATCCTGCATCTGCTCTCGAGCAATTCGAGTACTTGCTCGAATGCGGTATCGACCCGATACAGGTAGCTCGAGGACTTGTCGAGCATTTCCGCAATGCGCTCATTGCAAAATCCGACACATTGCCCGAAGATTATCCAAATCACGAGCTTTATAACAATATCGCTCGAAATCACACTTTACAGGACCTTCTTCGCGTGATGAAAGTTCTCACAGATACTTACACACGTCTTCGATATAGCGATACGCCGCGCTATCTGCTCGAGGAAACCCTTATATATATCGCTCTTATGGATGAGGTTGTCGATATTGCCGAGATTCTAAACGGTCTGCAATCCGCTGAAACAGTGCAACCGGTTGTAAGAAAAACCGTACAAGCTCCAGCCAGCCCGGCAAAAACTACACAAGAAGTAGCATCCGATAATCCGCCTGCTCAGGGCAAATATTCAAATGAAATGTTTCCCAAAGGACAATCAAAACCGAAACAACCCGAGGCGCCTATTCATGAGACAACTATGGAAGAAGAGAAACTACCGGATGAGCCCGACAAGAGATTTCTCGCAGCTCTTGCAAAGATTCACAAACCGATGTCCGCTCTATTAAAATCGACAACAATTATAATCGACGATACAAAACTACTAATAAAATTTCCCCACTCGATGGAGGCAGCTCGAGAGGAACTGCTGTTAAAGCCTGAAAACTTCAGGCATATCAAGGAAGCTGCATGGAAAGCTTTTGGACCGGATATCGAGGTTGACCTGATAAAAGATGTCGATGAATCCAAAGCTGAACTGGAATCGACAAATTCAGGGATACCGAAAGATGTTAGTGATGTCTTAACTCTTTTCAAGGCGAAGCTTCAGGAATAATCATGCATATTGAATCGCAGAATAGCAGTCTAAGCGAAAATTCGTGGATTATACTTCATCAACTCGATATGTTTTATATTTTTGCAGAAGTCTAATATTATTATAAAAAAATGAGGTTAGAATGTTTGGAATGGATTTGATGAAAAAACTAAAAGAGGCTCAAGAAGCGATGGGGCATATGGATGTTAAACTCACACAGATGCGGGTTGAATATTCATCCGGGGGGAATATGGTTACTGTTACCATCAATGGGAAAAAGGAAATCCTCGATGTTAAAATAGATCCTGCTGTTATCGACCCCGACGATGTTGAAATGCTTCAGGATTTGATTGTTGCTGCAATCCGCGGCGCTCACAATAAAGTCGATGATGAGATAAAAGAGAGCATGGACGATATGCTTGGCGGAATAGATTTACCGGGAATAAATGAAATTGTGGACACATGATAAATAATCTTTCTAGACGGGAATAATAATTGTACCCCGGTTTATAACCAATATTGAATTCCTGGTTCACTTTTTCGGTTCAAAAATAAAGTAATTCCCCTCAACTCGCACATTTGTTCCAAACGATTTCGACATATTTTTGAAATATTCGAGGAACGAATCCGGTAATACCGGCTGTGGTTGTGCGAAATTTGTCAGCATTTCGGTCGGCAGTATTCTAACCATATCCGGATAGCCATCCACAAATGTTAATTCAAGAAGTGCGCCAATATTGCCAAGAGAATCTCTCTGGTCGAAAATGAGATTGCCGAGCGAATAAGCGATGACACCGCTACGATAGAACTCGATGCCTTGCAATCTGTGCGGATGCGAACCGATTACAACTCTCGCACCGGCATCGATAAATCTATGAGCAAGCTCAATTTGCCTTTGACAAGGTTCTTCATCGTATTCTACTCCCCAATGCTCGAATACAATGACCGTTGCTCCCAACGAGTTCATGGTGGCAATGCGGTTTATCGCTGTGGATTCCGCCCAATCGGTCCATGTTATTGCACAGCCGGGCTTATCTAGTTCCCAAAAACCTGCTCGTGTATCATTGAGACCGATTATCGAAAACCAATAGCCATCGAACCAGAACGACCGCGGTGCAAAGAATTCATCCGAATTATTACCTGCCCCGAGTGGAATAATCCCCGAACGCCGGATAGAATCCAGGCATTCGGTTATTCCCGCACTGAAATTATCGAATATGTGATTATTCGCGAGTGAAACAGCATCGACGCCAGCGCATAATAATCCCGAAAGCGCCGCCGGATTCGCTTGGAATACATACTTCTTGTCGGCATGTTTCGACTGTGTGCCAACAATAGACTCGAGATTGACAACAGCGCAATCGGCTTTGCATAGGTAATCCCGGATTCCTGCGAATGGATAATCGACTCCGGCTGTATCGAGTATTTTCCCTACATTTCTGGCAAGCATGACATCTCCACCGAACACAAAAACCGCAGTATCTTGCGGTTCCCACCATTGCGCAAAAGAGATGCTGTATCCAAAAATAGCAATAAAAAAGGAGAACATCAACGGAATAAACCGATGAGTTCCTCCTATAAAATTTTTGTAAAAAGAATTCATGTCAAGAAACGACGTTCGCTTTGTCGGTTTCATTAAAAATAGAATCAATTATCGGTAAGGGCTTCTATACCGGGTAACGATTTGCCTTCCATGAATTCCAGAGATGCTCCGCCGCCGGTTGAGATATGAGTCATCGAGTTCTGGAAACCGAGTCTTTTCGCTGCCGCTGCAGAATCACCACCACCAACTACTGCAATATCACCCCTATCCGCTACCTCAGACATAGATTCCAGAATTGCTTCGGATCCTACTGAAAACCTTTCATACTCGAAAATGCCCATAGGACCATTGAGAAACACCGATTTGGATTCTTCAATTATACCGCTGAAAAGCTGGATAGTGCTCTGTCCGATATCCACACCAACCCACTCTTTCGGAATATGGTCATATTCAACCGTTTTCATAAGCGCTTCCTCGGAAATCTCGGATGCGACAAGTACATCGAGGGGAAGCATCATTTTGCCGCCCATCTCCTCGGACTTCACCCATATATTCATAGCAACATCGAGAGCATCTTTTTCGACAAGTGATTCACCAATTTCCAGTCCGAGAGTTGCAAGAAATGTGAATGCCATTCCGCCTCCAATTAGTAGTTTATCAACTCTTGGTAGAAGATTTTTAAGAACATCGATTTTCGTAGAGACTTTTGCTCCACCGATAATAGCTACAAAAGGACTTGGTGCATCATCTAAAAGCATACTCATATATGTTATTTCTTTTGCAATCAGGTATCCTGCACATGCAGGTTGAAGCATCTTTGGAACACCTACGACAGAGGCATGAGCACGGTGCGAAACAGCAAAGGCATCGTTGACATAGATATCTCCATGCTCGGCAAGTTTCTTTGCGAATCCCCAATTATTTTTTGTCTCTCCGGGGTGGAAACGAAGATTCTCGAGCAAAATAATCTCCCCCGGTTTAATTGCGGCAATGTGCTTTTTTACTTTTGGACCGATACAATCCGGTAAAAATGTAACTTTTTCTTCGAGAAGTTCTGAAAGTCTTTCAGCCACAGGTTGAAGTGAAAGCTGCTTATCGATTTTTCCTTTGGGGCGTCCCAGATGAGACATAAGGATTAAAGAACCACCACTTTTGAGAATTTTTCTAATACTTGGAATCGTCGAAACTATTCTTGAATCATCGGTGATTTCTCCATCCAGCATAGGAACATTGTAATCTACTCTTATAAGAACTTTTTTCTCATTTAAATTAACTTCATCGATTGACAGCTTGTGCATAAAAAATCCTCCCGGAACAGAAAGCAAAAAGTAAGATAAAATCTGTAAACAGTGTATGCAAGCGAAAATAAAAAAATTAATCCGACATCAAATCATCATTCGGAGCATATCTACCATTCTATTCGAGAAACCATATTCATTGTCATACCATGTAAGAAGCTTTGCAAACTTTCCTTTTTCACCAATAACACTGGTCGAAAGAGAATCGAAAATAGTCGAATGTGGGTTCCCAACAATATCGCTCGAGACTATCGGATCTTCACAGTATTCGAGAATTCCTGCGAGTTGACCATCCGAAGCCAGCTTGAATGCCCTGTTGATTTCCTCTGCTGTAACATCCCTGCTAAGTTCAATATTAAGGTCGATAAGTGAGCCGTCGATAACCGGCACTCTAACGGCAATGCCATAGAATTTGCCTTTTAGTTCTGGATAAAGGACTTGTGCCATTTTATATGCACCGGTTGAAGTCGGAATTATATTTGCCGCTGCTGTTCTCGTTCGCCTGAGGTCTTTGTGAGGAAGGTCGAGAATTCGCTGGTCATTCGTATAGGCGTGGATTGTGGTCATCAAACCATTCAGCACACCGAAATTATCCATCAAAACCTTAATCACGGGAACGAGACCATTCGTGGTACAAGAACCTATCGAGATTATCTCGTGCATTTCCTTATCGTAATCTTTTTCGTTGACACCGATGATAAACGCACCATCGATATCTTTGCCCGGAGCGGAAATAAGAACTTTTTTCGCACCGGCGGAAATATGCTTGTAAGCTTGCTCGCGGGCACGAAAAAGACCGGTTGCCTCGACTATTATATCAGCTGAATGTGCGCTCCATGGAATATCTCCCGGAGTTCGTATCGCATAGATAGGAACATCGACGCCGTCGATTGTGATTGAGTCATCGGAAGCTTTGATGTCATGGTCCCAAATCCCGTGTGTTGTATCATATTTAAGAAGATGGGCAAGAGTCGCAGGTGTGGTGATATCATTGATCGCAACAAACTCGATTTCAGGATCTTCCCAGCCAATCCTCAAAACCAACCTACCGATTCTCCCGAATCCATTGATTCCAACTTTGATAGCCATCGATAACCTCCAGTGTTCTTTTGTTTTATTGCATTGTTTCGACAAACTCCTGAAATATTGTAGCGATGTAAATTCCGTCAAGTCTTTTTTATTATTTAAATGGGACAAGGGAGTATGCTCCCTTGTTATCGGTTATCAGTAGTTAGTTGTCCTCTGTGGTTATTTTTTTCAAGGGGAAGCAACCGTCAGCGTGTAAATAGAATGAAATCGGCTTTCTCATAATCCGGCTTAAGTTTGGGGGAATCGAGCGGATCATCCTCGGGAACCTGAACCGTTGAAATAGTCATTATCTTGAGTTTTGGACTGCGGAGCAACAGTTTCTGGATAATTCCCAGCCGATAGTCCGAATGGAATGCACCACAATAGACAATCATCTTGTGGTCGGGATTTTCCTTAAAAAAATCCGCAATAGATTCCGCCATCTTTTCATCTTTCACGCACTGTGCATAATAAAGATTGTCCATACCGATTTTCGTTCTCATGCGCCCCATCATCGGATTGTCCTGCATCGTAGCGAAAAAATATTCTTTATAATCGTCATCGAGGAATTTGTATTCGCGCGGCAAAAAAGCTTTATCCTCATCCGGCAGCGATTCCCAGCTTTCGATACCGCCTTTTGCGACCATCGAGGCGAGTCTTCGAGGGATATTCGCCGCAATTACATGAAGTCCGTTTTCTCTGGCAAACTCGATAATAGGGCTATAATCGGTTTCATAATTATCCCATGGGCGGGAATTTGACAGAAAGAACTCCGAACTAACTTCACCGGCGAGATATTTATCGAGTTGTGCTTGCACATCGACCTCGAACATCTCCATCCCAATAGCGATACTCTTATCGGTCTTGTATAAAAACTTCAGAAGCTCAAATTCGTATCTGTGTGCAATCGAATTGCCGTGTTTCTCCCCGAAAAAGATGACATCATTATTCGCTGCGGCTTTAAGTAATGTATAGATGTTCACATCGTTTCCGTCTTTGTCAACGAAAATATATTCGGCGGTCTTTTCAGCCAGTGAAAGATTTATGCCAATGATTGCAATAAGAATAATAATAGATACTTTCTTCATTATAGCTCCATTATTTTTTGTGTTTCTTTTAATTTTGCACCGTTTACGATGCTTGCTTTCTTTGCCGTTTTTTGCCCGAGTGTATGTTTGAGAACTTCATCTATTGTATTAACCGGTATAAATTCGATAGATTCGCTTATTTCTTCGGGAATTTCAACCAGGTCTTTTTTATTGTCTGCGGGGATAAGAATTTTCTTTATCCCGACTCTATGTGCCGCAAGAGCCTTTTCCTTTAGTCCCCCGATAGGTAAAACATCGCCGCGAAGTGTGATTTCACCCGTCATGGCAACACCCTTTTTGGGGGCTTTCTCGAGGAATTTGGATGCCATAGCGGCAGCCATTGTAATCCCGGCGGATGGCCCATCCTTGGGTATTGCACCGGCGGGAACATGTATGTGAAGTTCGTTGTTCTGAAAAAAGCCGGTGTCGAATCCGAATTTTTCCGATTGTGAGCGCAGATATGACAATGCTATTTCCGCCGATTCTTTCATTACATCGCCAAGACTGCCGGTAAGTATAAGCTTGCCCTTACCCGGCATCGTCAATGCCTCGACCATAAGAACCTCACCGCCGTATGGTGTCCAAGCAAGCCCGGTTACTACTCCGACTTTCGGCTTTTTAAAAAGCTTTTCGGGGAGATACTTTTCTGGCCCAAGCATCTCGTGCACAATATCTTCAGTTAGCTCGATTTTCTCAAATTCCTTCTCGACAATGCCCTTAGCGGTTTTGCGGCAAACGGAGGCTATTGCACGGTCGAGATTGCGGAGTCCTGCTTCACGAGTGTATGAATTTATCAGTAAGCGAACTATTTTATCGTTAAATTTCAATAATTCCTCTTTCAGACCATGATTTTCATACTCTCGAGGGATAAGGAATTTATTTGCAATCTGGACTTTTTCGTAATCTGTATATCCCGATAGTTTTAACATCTCCATTCTATCGAGTAGGACTCGCGGGATTGGGTCGATATAGTTTGCTGTTGCAATAAAAATCACTTTCGATAGGTCGAATTCGACATCGAGATAATGGTCGGCAAAAGTGTTGTTTTGTTCGGGATCGAGCACTTCGAGCAATGCCGATGCCGGGTCGCCCCGGAAATCCTGCCCGATTTTGTCTATCTCATCCAGCATAAAGACCGGATTATTCGAGCCTGCGCGCTTAATACCTTGAATTATCCTTCCCGGTAAGGCGCCGACATAAGTTCTTCTATGCCCGCGGATTTCAGCCTCGTCTTTCATACCACCAAGCGAGATTCTAATGAATTCCCTTTCCATAGCGCGTGCTATAGATTTGCCCAACGATGTTTTTCCTGTTCCGGGAGGACCGACAAATAGCAGAATCGGTGATTTGACATCGGGTTTAAGCTTGCGCACTGCAAGGAATTCCAGCACCCGCTCCTTAACCTCTTTGAGGTCATAGTGGTCTTCATCGAGTATTTGCCGTCCCTCGGCGATGTCGATTCTATCCTCGGTCGAGATCTGCCAGGGCATATCGATTAGCCAGTCGAGGTATGTCCTTGCAACGGTGAACTCCGCTGATGCCGGATTCATTTTTGCAAGGCGGTCAAGCTCCTTGTTTGCAGTTGTATTAGCTTCTTCAGGCATTCCGGCTTCCTCTATTTTTTTTCGTAGTTCATCTATTTCCTTTCCAAAATCCTCATCGCCAAGCTCCTGATGAATTTGCCTGAGCTGTTCGCGGAGAAAATAATCGCGCTGCGCCTTCTCGAGTTCCTCGGTTGTTTTTTGCTGCATCTCACGGGTGAGATTAAGAACAGTCAATTCTTTTTTGAGTAATTCAATGACATATTCGAGCCGCTTCTTCGTGTTAAGTTCCTCGAGGATTTTTTGTTTTTCATCTGCCGAAATATTGAGATTTGCACCGATAAGGTCTGCAAGCCTTCCGGGGTGTGTTGTGTTCACTGCGGCAAGGCGCAATTCATCGGGAAGATATTGTGCGGATGTAACAACTTTATCAAAAAGTTGAAGCACAGTACGCATAAGTGCGGTTTCGGATTCATCGCCGGAAATAATATCCTCGAGTATCTCAACCTGAGCGATAGCATAAGGTTCCTGTTCTATTATTTGCACAATACCGATTCTTGTCTGCGGCTGAACGAGAAATTTCATAGAGCCGTTGGGAAGACGAAGCATCTTGAGAATTACCGCTTTGCATCCAACTCGATGAATTTCTTGCGAGACATCACTATCGGGATTCTTAGCTGGAGTGGTTTTGACAGCGAAAAGACCGAGAACCTTGTCTTTTGCGAGTATGTTGTTTATCATCTGAACAACGGATTTTTCTGTAACTAAAAGCGGATGAATAAGACCCGGAAAAGCCACGGAACCCAGTGGCAGTGGTAGTATTGGAATTTCCAGGGCGTTTAAATGTGATTGGTCGTATTTGCTCATGATATAATCTCCAATTTATTTTACAGTTATTGTTTGCGTGGTTTCTTCTGAAGCTAAAATCTCGATTCTTAAAAAACCATTGGCGTAGTTTGCAGTTATCTCTCCTCCGACAAATTGTTCAGGTAGTCTGAGATTTCTTTCAAACGGTCCGTAATTAATTTCCATGTGATGAAAAACCGGTGAGGATTCAGTAAGGAACTCATTTCTTGAGCCTTGAATTGTAATAACATCATCGGCTTGAGTTATCGAAACATTTTCTACTGAAATCCCTGCTATTTCAGCTATTATTATTAACCTGTCATCGGTCTCGATAACATCGATTGGCGGGTGCCATCTGTTTAATTCATCCATTAGAGCTGGAAGATGCATTTGTGAAAAACCCGAAAGCATTCTAATGAGTTCTTGCTGCGCAGAGCCTTTTCCTTTGAATTTCACATTCATTTTTTCCCTCGTGGTTAGTTATTATTTTAAATGTCTTTTAAAGCAATATCATTTAAAAAAAAAATATTGCAAGGGAAAAAACAACATAGTGCTACCTTGTGCGTTTGCATTTGATTTCGGAGCAATAAAAAAGGAGCGCAGTAGACTGCGCTCCTATAAAAAAACAGCATGTATCTCCAGATTAAAATACCGGAGGACCATCATCCACAAACTCCAGTGTTAAAGTATGGATATCATACGGCATAAAGACCTCGAGTGTGGAGTATCCGGTCAGCGCATCGAATCCCGGAGGTGTAGTCGGAATATCGGGACCGCATTGCAGAAAGCCATCCTCGGTGAAGAATCCCGGTGCTGTGAATGTGCTAATCCATTCGTCAATAAGAGAGTCTATCGTATTGAACGATGAGTCTGTGCTATCCGGCAGGAAACATACGCAAAGCAGCGAATCGAATACTTCGGTTACTGCAAAATCCTCGAATATATTATCGATAGTGATTACTTCACTTAGCGGAATACCAACCTCACAGATACCAAGATTCAAAGTAGTGTCAGCCATACCTCGGAATATATAATTGCGGTCTGCAGGGATTTCACAGTCTTCATCGGTTAGAGAAACCTGTATATGACTGCTGTTTCCGAAAAGGGATAGCTTATCGCCGACAAGATATGCTTCAAGTTTGAGATTCTCAATCGGGTCATCCGATGGTATTCCCACCAATACGACTTCCATCCATTTGTCATACTCTGTCATTGTTAAGTCGAAAGATATTTTTGCGTAGAATAATTCAGCATCCTCGATTATTGAGTCCGGTTCAATCATTGCCGGACGGAACATTAGCACACCCTTTGTATCCGGGTCGCGGGAGAAATCAAATTCGAGAAGTTTCTCGTTATTGACATTCCAGAAGTCGAGATGAAAACCATAGGTATGCCCATAGACTTCATGGTCGCCGGTAACGAAATTCACCCTGAATGTATCCCCTCCATCACCGACAAAAGAACCGCTGTAATCGATTGTAACCTCAGCTAATTCGTTCATTAGTACTCGCACTATCGCTGTAGCGAAATCCGCAACACCGATATAAGCGCGAACATTCTCGTAAATTTCAGCACCGGTAACGCTATCTTCCACTGCTCTTTGCATCTGCTGTGCCATGATACTATCCGGTGTGCTGATACAATCCGGCAGGTCGATTAACGCACTACCAAGCGGATTTGTTAATTCCGGTTCAGGTTCTTCATCATCCTTCGCGCAACCCGATAAACCGATAAGAAACGCAAGTGCAACAAGAGAAATAAGCAAAATCTTCAATTTCATAACTTCTCCTATGGTTAAAATTTTTTATGGTTATTTTAAAAAATAATTGAAATCACAAATTTGTCAACATTTTCATTTTGTTAGTTCTAAAACTGCCTTTCTGATACAAGCCAATACATCATACACAGCTCCATCGAATCCATTATATAGAGGAATTAGGACTTGACATTTACCGGTTGCATTTCCATTGAAAGCCAGAAAGTTATAAATCAAAATGAAAGATGGCATATTAAAATACTTGCCGTGATTTTTTTTTGTTATATTATTTGCAATAATGAGGAATTCTTTTTAATAAATCTGTCAAGCCGGCAAAGTATGAAACATACTCAGGAAATCGACATTGAAGGTAAAACTCCCAAGCAAATCTTTCGTGAGTGGGTTGAAATTGTTGTCATTGCGATTCTACTCACACTGATTTTTAGAACTTATGCTGTTCAAAGTTACCGGATTCCAAATCCATCAATGGAGAACACGATTCTTCGCGGAGACTTTTTGCTGGGAGATAAAATTACATACCAGTTTCGACCACCACAAAGAAGTGAACTTGTAATTTTCGAATATCCATTAAATCCTCATAAAAAATTTATAAAGCGCTGTGTGGGAATTGCAGGAGATACAGTGGTTGTAAGAAATAAAGTTCTCTATATAAACGGTGAACCGTTCCCCGATATAGCCGGTACAAAGTATACCGATCCGCAAGTTCTTTCGGCGTTATATTCTACCCGTGACAACTGTGGTCCATTAATTATTCCACGAGACTATATTTTTGTTATTGGTGACAACAGGGATATATCTCAGGATTCTCGTTTCTGGGGCGCATTGCCGCTTAGAAACGTAGTCGGAAGACCGTTGTTTGTATATTTTTCCTGGCGTCCCGACCCCGGAGCGCCTGAATGGTCATCTCTGTTTAGTGTTTTAACAATTTTTTTCTACAACATTATTCATTTCCCATCTCGCGTTAGATGGGAAAGAATGTGGAAATCTGTCAAATAAAATGTTCTGTGTTAATTTTTGATGAGACCTGCAAAATAGGGAATTTGGAAATGATTTATAAAAAACAATGTAAAATTAGCAATGAACAATTAGCAATTCAAAATAATCCCGCACCCACATGGGGTTGGGCGGAGGGGCACTTTTGCATTGCTAATTGCTAATTGAGTATTTTGCATTGAAAAGGGCAATATCATCATATTGCAGGACACATTTATTTTTTGTTTCAGGAGGTTAAAATATGGCAAAAAAAGAGAAACGTGAACCCGATTATTATGTAGTGGAATTTAAAAGCCGAAGACTCGATTATTTTATCGAGAGAAATCATCTTGGTTTGACACCGGAAGAAGTAATAATAGTGCAAGCAGAGCATGGCAAGGACATCGGTTCGATTCTTTCGGTTATTTCAAAGAAAGACTTCGAGAATCATTCCAAACACAAATATCCGCTCGAAATTCTCAGGAGAGTATCCCCCGATGAATTAGAGAAATTCAAAGAAATCCGGCAAAGGGAAGAAGAAGTTATTGCCACCACACAGGAACTGGTGGATTTTCGAGGAATGGATATGAAGCTTATCGACGCCGAATACCAGTTCGATATGAATAAACTTACAATTTACTTTACAGCCGATGAGCGTGTAGATTTCCGAGAACTGGTCAAAGACCTTGCCGCTACATATCGCACAAGAATCGAACTTCGCCAGATAGGTGTCCGCGATGAAGCTAAAAAAATGGGTGGCATAGGTCCATGTGGATTCCCACTTTGCTGCTCGCGGTTTTTGCGCAGATTCGAACCGGTTTCAACACAGATGGCTCGCGTCCAAAATCTTGCGGTTAATCCATCAAAAATTTCAGGTCTCTGCGAAAGGCTTATGTGCTGCCTGACTTACGAACTCGACTACTATGAAAAAATCGATGGTGATTATCCAAAACCGGGGGATAGGGTAAAGCTTTCGAGCGGTAAGGTTTTACATGTGGATTCAGTCGATTATTTTAATGACAAAATTCGGCTTAAAGACATCGAGGAAGGCGAATTTGTTTTTCTTTCATTGATTGATTTTCGAAAACAACTCGCCAATCGCAAAGATTTTTTGAAAAAATGGCTTTCACGAAAATCTCCAAATGATAATTCCAAACAACAATGAAAACTCAAAATACTGGTAAATTTTATATAATAATTGTCGCAGGCGGAAAGGGGGCAAGATTTGGCGGCGACATTCCCAAGCTGCTTATTCCACTTGCAGGAAAACCTGTCGCGGTGCATTCGCTTATTAATGCAGCAAACAGCAATGCCGCCGGGATTGTTCTTGTTGCGCCACAGGATTTTTTTTATGAGTTTGAAAAAGTCGCAAGGGATTCATGCGATGATAAGCTATTGGCGGTTATTCCGGGTGGCAGAGAGCGCACCGATTCGGTTCGAAATGGGCTTAAAGCTCTCGGTAAATACTGCACGAATGATGATATAGTCCTTATTCATGATGGCGCCAGACCGCTGGCAAAACCAGAACTTTTCGACCGATGCGCAAAATCAGTATCGGGATATGGTGCGGCGATTGTTGCAGTTCCCGCAGTGGATACAATCAAACTGGTCGAGAATGGCTATGTAATCTCGACACTATCGCGGGAAAGACTTTTAGCAGCGCAAACTCCGCAGGGTTTTCGATATGGGATGCTTCTGCAAGCGCTATCTACCGACAATAAATTCACTGATGATGCTGCAGCTGTTGAATATATGGGTAAAAAAGTCGCAATTGTGCAAGGGGATAGAACAAATATAAAAATTACTACACAGGACGACCTGAAAATTGCAGAGATTTTTGTGAATCATGAATAGATTCATCACAGGTGGCACAGAGAACACGGAGAAAGAAGGTTATCGGTTGTCCATGTCCATCATACCCAAGAGGACAGCGGAAAGAAAGATTTGAGATAACATCCTGTTTAAAAAGTGTTAGTCTGGATTATGATATGGGGAGATTGAGAAAGCGCTATAATTCATTATGGCGCTATCTTTATGTAAGAGTTTATGAAAAATAATTTGGCAAGGGGATTTAGTATCGTATATTCTAACTTGTGTTCTTAGCAAGGAAGCAAAATGACAGCGATAATACTATCGGTCGGTTTAATAATATTTCTTGCGCATTTTTTCACTGCGCTTTTCGAACGAACCCGCGTTCCCGATGTTTTTATGCTGATGATTCTCGGTATCGTTCTTGGTCCGGTAACAGGGCTAGTCTGCCCTGCGGATTTTGGGAAATTCGGCAATGTGGCTACAACAATTGCGCTTATTGTTATCCTTTTTGAGGGCGGTATCAACCTTAATATCCGCCAGCTTAAAGATTCGCTGGATGAAACCGCTTATGTGGCGCTTTCCAGTTTCGCATTAACTATGGTCCTTGTCGGTCTTGGAAGCTGGTTCTTTTTCGGTCTCGAGCCTATTGTCGCGATAATGCTTGGCGCAATAGTGGGCGGAACTAGTTCAGCGGTTGTATTGCCCATTATCAGCAAACTAAAGCTTACCGACCTTGCTCACATGGTTCTTTTCCTCGAATCCGCAATTACCGATGTAATGTGCATCGTTGTTGCTATGAGTCTTATGCAGGCATATTCATCTGGAAGTGTTAAAACCGGAACGATTCTCGGTGATATTATCGCATCTTTGCTGCTGGCGGCGATAATAGGAGTTGCAGGCGGTTGGGTATGGGCAACATTGCTGCGGAGAATAAAAAAATTCCCGAATACGGCTATGACAACTCTTGCATATATTTTTCTTCTCTACGGAATTTCGGAATTTCTGGGATACAGTGGGGCGATTTCTGCGCTTGCGTTTGGGATAACTCTAGCTAATCTTAAGAATGTCCCAGTCGAGCAAATTCAAAGATACACACGCTTTTCTATGAGAACATCAGAACAAATATCCGACTATGAAAGAACTTTTTTTGAAGAACTTGTGTTTTTTCTTAAAATATTCTTCTTTATTTATCTGGGATTATCGATTAAATTTGGCAGACTCGACATTATTGCAATCGGTTTTTTGGTTACAATATTGATATTTCTCGGACGGTCGCTTGTTGTCAGGTTTGCCATGCCGAAAAGGATAACACGAAACGATTCCGAGTTTATGGCGATACTTGTTCCCAAGGGTCTTGCCGCTGCGGTACTGGCGTCTATTCCATTGCAGAAAGGTATTGCAGGCGGTGAAATTGTCCAGGATTCGGCATATATGATAGTTCTTTTCAGTATTGTTTTTTCGGCGGCGCTTGTTGCGTTGATGGAGAGAAAGCAAAAGCATGTTTCGGGATTCTATGATAAACTGCTGAATGTTTTCCCTGAGAGTTTGCCGGGAACGACTGATACAAGTGAAAACCGGATAAAGACAGAAATTTAATAGCTTATATTAGTACTTAAACGAAAAAATAATAATATTACTAATAGCAGGAGGATTTAAATGGACGAGCAGTTTGAACCCAAAATTGTTGGATTCTTTTGCAACTGGTGCACATCCACTGCGGCGGACATGGCGGGAACATCGCGAATGAAATACCCGGCCAATGTTCGTCCTATCCGTGTTATGTGTTCGGGTTCGGTTGACCCGAGTTATGTATTGCGAGCTCTTCTCTCTGGCGCCGATGCTGTGATGCTTGGCGGATGTCATCCGGGCGATTGCCATTACATATCGGGTAATTATAAAGCGCGAAGAAGAATCGCTATTCTCATGAAAGTTCTCGAAACTGTTGGACTCGAAGAGGATAGGGTTAATCTTGAGTGGATTTCCGCAAGCGAAGGTAAAAAATTCGTAAGTTCGGTTACTAAATACACCGATGTGGTAAAAAAGCTGGGGAAAAATCCGCTTTCGAAGAAATGGGCTGTTTAATTTCGGAATAGCATATTTTTTTATCATTCCCGATTTTTTGTAATTGCGAAAATGGGAATTGAGCATTATTTATATTGTATCAATTCGGTTTTTAAAAGAGCATGGTGATTGGAGGTTTGAATGAAAGAAGTTTTTACAATACTTATGTTGATTCTTATTACATTTATTTGTATTAATGCAGAAGAAATGGGAGAATTCTTCAAAAAGCCCGATGAATTCCCGACTTATGAAGGTCGTTCTCTTATGGATATGGTAAAAGAACTTGAAGATAATATGGATAATCCCGAGTTTTTATATAACTATGCCTGGCAAGCCGCACAGGAAAGTGATTATGGAACAGCAAAAAATTACATCGAAAAGGCTGTGGAACTTCGCAGACAGAATGCATTTTTGCATTTCAAAGCCGGTCAGATTTATTTAATGACAGGTGAGATTCAAAACGCTCGAACTCATTTCGAGAAAGCTCTCGAAAATTCTTATGAATACATAGATGCATGGATTGAACTCGTGAGCATTGCTCCAGAGTATTATTACAATCTTGCTCAACTGTATGGTGAAAAAGCTCATCAACATTATCAAGACAATCTTGCAGACAAAGCTACAGAACATTACCAGACTTATATCGACAAGAAGTCCAATGGTGAGTTTGTCGAATCTGCCCGTGCCGGTATCCGCGATATGAATCTTTTAAAGACCGAGATAGCGAGCAAAGATAGAATTTCAAGAAACCGTGAGTTTCAGCAACAGGAAGTGTCAGGGAGGAAACTGGCTCAAAAGAGAGAAATGCAAGAATTCAGGACCACAAAAAAACACCTTGTAGGTTTATTTCTTAATACATTCGGACCATCGGAGGACTATGTTTTTAATCTTCGTGAGGGCAAAGTATCTCTCACAGATTCGGTTAGATTGAAGCCGCTTACATCGAGTATCTCCGAATTCTCATTCGGCGCAGGTTATGTCGCCGGTCCATTCATGTTTCGCGGAAGTGTAATCTTTGGTATGGAAAACCTTAAATGGATTTATACATACGAGGAAAGAATTACTCAAGAAGCGGATACTATATACATAACACAGGACACTACTATCGGCGATAGCACCTATTCCCCGGGCGATACATACTATCAACCGGAAATTGTTCGAGACCTCACAAACACAGTTGCAAGTGTGAATACAACACGATTTACAGTCGAGGGAATTTATAACTTCTATTATGCCAATCCGCTTCTTTTGTATGCTTCGCTGAGTGGTGATATAGGGTATATTTACCTTAAAGAGAATGAATCATATTTTGAATCGAAATGGATTTCCGGTGTTGGTATCGGTGGTGGAGTTATGCTGCGACTTGGCAGTTTTATCTTCGACCTAGGATACAGATATAATGTCGTCGGTTCAAGCAGCGGAAGTATCCTTTCAATTGGGGGAATGTTTAAGTTTTAGGTTCATCATAAAAATGAGTGCCGGGTGAAAAAGTGAGCCATTGAAGAAAAATGCAGCAGAATAAATCAAATACCAAAGTATAAAATGTAAAATAACATATTAGAAATCAAAATATTCTTATCAACTCATATCTCGCTACTATGCTCTGGAGGCTGTTAATTTCAATTTTCATTCACACTATTATAAAAGCCAAAGCGTCTCGCTTTGCAAACATGCAAAGTATCAAGCGGGACACTTGACCTTTAAGGGAAAATAGAATTTTGTATTTTGATTTATCATTTTCATATTTGATTTTTGATTTTTAATTCTTATTATTATTATCGGGTATCCATTTTCGCGATGAACCAAATTTAACTCTTATTGGAGGATTGCATGAGAAAATATAGTATCGAGGCTGAATGCCCGCTTTGTCACCAACTCCTTAATGACCCGGAAAATTGTATAAGAAATACTCCCGCTCTTAAATTCCTGGTTGAAAATAAAGGCAAAAGAGGATATCTCTGGCTTTCAGCAGTATATGGCGACCATAGCTTAATCGCACCAGATGAACTTAATATACTGCCGGGAGATGTTGTGAAATTTTTCTGCCCATACTGCGAGAAACCGCTCCCGGTTGCAGAAAAATGCTATTGCAAAGCCGAGCAGTTGAAAATTAGGCTCGTGAGTGGGGGAGACCTTCAATTCTGCAACAGAAAGGGATGCTATTACTGTGATATTAGATTTAGCAATCCCGATGACCTTGACAGTTTCCTTGGATTGAAATAAGTATCCTTTTTTAATACCGGTGATTATTGAGAAACCTATTGTTTTTGTTGAACTCGCTACGATACTCTGCGTTGTAGCGAAGAATCGGATGCTCCGCTTCGATGAGATGGCGTAGAGTTCCGAAAAGACCGTTCCCAAGCGGAACGCAGGAGCGAGACTAAGAAAAGTAATGCTTTTTTCTCGATACAAATTTTGCATTTAACGGATGCGGGAGGTTACGGGATGAAATATCGAGTTCTTGTTTTATTTATTTTGCTGTCTTTGTCAATGGCGTTTGCGCGTATTGGCGGTCCCGATGTTTACGGCTATTATTTCGTCGATTCCGAGGAACCAGATGTGACATTCGATTGGTTGGATTATTCCGATGGCGATATTGTTGAATTCATTCCACCCGCGGACGATGATGCCACTGGCGTCAGCTTGCCGTTCACATTTAATTTTTATGATGCAGAATTCGATTCAATATATGTCTCAACAAATGGCGTGATAGCATTTGTGCAATATGGCGCCGACGATTATTCCAACGACCCTATCCCAAATGATAATACTCCCAATTCAATGGTAGCTGTTTTATGGGATGACCAGCAGAAAGGTATTTCCGATACGATTGAAAGCGAAGTCTATGTTTTACAAGGTGGAGAATACCCGGAAAGGTGGTGCGCGGTTACATGGGTGAATTGGTGTGCATATTATTTTTACGATGATGTCTGGACATATCAGGCAATTCTTCACGAGAATCCCGATGGCGATGGCAAAATCGTGCTCCAGTATCTCGATGTTCACCTCGATGGTTCTACCACGCATGATTATGGCAACAGTGCGACTGTCGGTATCGAAGACCATCCCGGAACTGTGGGACTTCAATACTCTTATAATGAACCCGTTCTTTATGATTCTTTGCGAATCGAATTCGAAGTTATCGAGATTGTGAGCCGTGATGTTGCGGTTATGGATATTCTTTCTCCCACCGGTGTGATGATTGTAATTGAGGGCTTCACTGTCGATGAAGCGTTCCCACAAGCTATAATAAGAAATTTCGGCACCGAAGACCTTGTCGATATTTCGGTGAATTGTGATATTTCGCATATTGGGGGCAGTTCGGTTTATTATGAAGAGATTATTATGGATTCTCTGCTTATTGGTGAAAGCGATACATCTTTATTTCCAGTATGGTCGCCTTCGGATGCTGATTCTTATGCAGTAACAATTAAAGCTGATATTGAAGATGATGTTCGTTCGGAAAACGATTCCCTGATTCATTATTTCGAGGTTCGCGAGCATATCGGGCACGGCGGACCGGATGCTATCGGCTATGAGTGGTTCGACAATCTTTATGTCGGTCCCGAAGCCCCTGAATTCGAGGGCATCGACACTACTGAAGCCGAGCCGTTAGACCTTGTTGGTGATGACAACTTTGTCATTGTTGATATTCCATTTGATTTTATATTCTACGGAAAATACTGCGATTCGGTATGGATAACCACTAATGGCATTATTACTTTCGATTCGATAGCATCACCGAGCTACATCAATATGCCGTTTCCGACCAGTATATATCCCGGTGCCGCTGCTCCGTTCTGGGATGACCTTAAAGTTGATACCGCCGCGGTAATCGAGTCAAAAGTGTTTACCGCTATCGGGCTTGCCGGTGATGGAAGACAGATATTCAGAATTATTTTCTCAGGTATTTTCATCAGAGGCACAAGCGAGCGTTTCGATATTGAAATAACATTATACGAAGACAATGACATTCGTTTCCAGTATGCGAATTTTTCCCATCCCGAATCCGACCGTATTGCCGGGTCGAGTTCAACTGTCGGTATATCATCGTCCGATGCCTCGATGGGATTGATGTATCAATACAATTTCGACCCCCCGGAAAATCCTATTATGGAGAATTTTGCACTAATGTTCATGGCGCCGGAGGTATTTTTGGACACAATCCCGCCGGCAATTGCTCATGTGCACGATTCGGCAAGCTATCTTTGTGCTGCCGAGGATTTCACTCTTAAAATGTCAGCAGAAATAAACGATTTAAGTGAAATTTTAGCCGATACACTTTATTATGAAGTTGCCGGTTCCCCGCATTTTGTCATTGCAGAAACTATTGTCGAGAATATGCATTATTATCGCCTTACCGACCTTAATATTGGCGAGGAGTTTGAGTATTACATCGTTGCATGGGATAATGACGGCAACCGGGGCACACTCCCGTTCGATGCCCCGGCGACAACATTTCATTCGGTTATTCTCGACCCTCATCAGGGTTGCGTCGAGGGATTTGCATATTTCAAAGATAATTTTGCAGATACAGTTGATGTTATACCACCGGCATTTTCCTGGATTGAACTCGACCCGGATGAAGGTGGAACAGGAACGGTGCTCGAAGGTGTTAGCGATGATTGGACATCGGAACCGATTGCTATCGGGAGACCGGTATGGTTCCTTGGAACGATAGAATCACCGTATATCAAAATTTGTTCTAATGGCTGGATTACATTTGATACTACAACATTCTCATCGCTTTGGTCAGGGGATATTCCTCATACCAACGAGCCAAACTATACTATTGCGGGACTATGGACAGACCTCGACCCGGAACCGCCGGAGGCTGGTTTGGATACCGGACGAATATTCTACGGTTTCGATGAAGACAGCGCCCGGTTTATTGTCGAATGGAAGAATTTTTACCGCTATGGTGACATCTCCGGTGAATATGCAACATTCCAGATACATATCGGGCTTGATGACTATCACATTGTAGATTCTCTGTTTGAAGGAGAGATACATTTTCTCTCTGTTCCTGCATCATGCAGGAATGCGGTTACAATCGGAATCGAGAGCATAGAAGGACTATTCGGTCTGGCATATCAGAACTCGGGTGAACCTGATGCATGTTTACCTGTGGACAGCAGTGCGGTGTTTTTCTATAATTTCGTGGACTATATTGCAAAGAGCAAACCGTATCGAGTCGCAGTCGGCGCACCATATCCCAATCCGTTCAATAGTTCTATGCAGATAAACCTGAATCTGGCAATTTTAACATCGGTGAAAGCGGATGTGCTCGCTATCGATGGTCGTATGGTTGCATCGCTCGCCGATGGCTTTCTTGAACTCGGCGCTCATAGGTTAACATGGAACGCTGATAATGATTTGCCATCGGGTATATATTTCGTTAGAATTTGCGCCGGCAATGAGAAATTCCTGCGCAAAGTCGTGCTTTTAAGGTGAGGTTATTCTATGGCCTTATTCGGAAAGAAAAAAGTTCACCCCTGGAAAGAATTCGCTGATGAGATTGGCGCCCGGTTTGAACCGGAGAAGTTCTTTAAAAGCGCAAAAGTATTTATTGGATTCAGGACCTGGACAATTATAATAGACTCCTTTACTACCCAACATGTAACCTATACGC